>ENA-OQJH01000111-OQJH01000111.1-human-gut-metagenome-genome-assembly--contig:-NODE-111-length-46983-cov-2.604554_pt1 | contig 46983 bp, 43 predicted proteins | sample MGYA00242597_ERZ504763 | MGnify/ENA primary metagenome ERZ504763 (study PRJEB26092, sample SAMD00036359) | human gut metagenome | host: Homo sapiens | study: EMG produced TPA metagenomics assembly of... | reverse complement strand
TTTCATTTCTGTTATAATAGTTAACAAGATTTATTTTATCATATCTATTCAAAATGACGCATATAAAAAACTCCTGTACTCAAGAATTAATTATAAAAATACGTTAAATAAAAAGTTATATTTTCTTTCATTTAGTATTTCTTTTTAACCGAATCACAAATCTAAATTTATAAATGCCTGATTTTAGCCGATAAGATTCTAATATAGGCAAGCCCCATGAATTATCTCCCCCAACTTCCATTCGTGCACAATTTATACTTACTGTAGTGTTACTATGAGGCTTCAATTCAAAGCCATGTTCCGATTATTTATAAGAACATAATAGATTATATAGAAACCACCTACATCATCTTTATATACACAAAGACAGAACATCCCGATAATCAAAAGACCAAAGGTCTCATCATATTAACAAATAAAAAAAGGGGGATTTTCCGAAATGGAAATATCCCCCTTTTATGTCATTATCAAAAAGCTATATTAATAACCATTAGTACCGTATTCAGCAGAGTTCTCTATCTGATTTAAGAATGTATATGAGATAGGACGTAAATAATTCTTCTGGCTAAAATTTGCGGCAGCACGAGGATTATATTTAGGCAATCGAGTTTCAAAAGCTTTATGTCGTTTCAGTAAAGCCCAACGGGTAAACTCACCACACAATTCACGAGCATATTCATCCAACACATCATCCTCTGTGGCAGTAGTCAATTTCATATTAGCTTCGAAATCAGCTTCATTACGACAAGCACGCTTACGAAGAACATTCAAATACTCAGCTGCTTTTGCACCATTTCCCAAACGTTCTTCCGCTTCAGCCGCAATCAAATACACTTCAGCCATACGCATAATAAACATGTCGCCAGTTTTGCATTGCAAATTACTTCCATAAAAACCTCCCTCGAAATTAAAATTAAACTTATTCAATGAAGGAAATAAAGTATAGGTATTTGTCTGCTGGGCATCAATAAATGTTTCCTTGTATTTACCATCTGCTGCAAACAAATCATCAATATTCACACAAATATATCCTCGCTTTGCTTTTTCAGCAGCACTCAAATACTCTTTTGATAAATAAACGATAAAACGATCTTCATCCTCTGCTAATGGATAAGGATTCACATAAGGATTCTTCACTTTAACCAACTTATTGACATCACCAGAATATTCTCCTTTAGGCCAAACACTGGCAACATATTGATTACCACCATTAGAACCTAGATTAATAGCATTAACATCAACATATGGATATATCTTCTTTCCTACAAATTTAGAATCAATGCCATATTTAGTGCACAAATCTTCAGTTAATGTAATTGTTGCATTCTTATCATCGTATGTGCGCCATCCAGCCTGTACCATGGAGAACAGAGAAAAAGCTGTTGTAAATGAGTTTTCCCAACGTTTATCATAACGTGCATCAAAACAGTCCACTAAATATTTAGAAGGTGCATAATAATTATTATTCACACGACCATAGAAGTAATTTTGCTTACTGCCCACAGGATAAATATCACTCAATTTATTAGGATCACAGAATGTGAAAGTAAATAATTTATTCGCTCCATACGAACCATATGTAAAAGCATCAGTTCCTGCCTGGGGTCCCGAAGCTATAAACAAAGCTTCTTTATTGTTACGATTATTACTTTGTGCCCATACATCTTCAACATCATCATACAAATATGCATTATAAGAAGCCATATTGGCAATCAAGTCTTCTGCAACTTCTTTAGCACGCTGCCAATAAGAAACACCATTTTCGCTTAAACCTTCACCTGCTCCCTGCGCATAAGCTCTGGCCAACAAACCTAAAGCAGCTTTCTTTGTTACCCGGGCATAGTTACCATCCATAGGAGTTGTATTCAAGTCAGCAGCAGCTTCTTGCAAATCAGTTATAATAAGATTGTAAATTTCCTCCTGTGACGAACGAGTGGGATTCATTATTTTGGTATCTGTTGACTCTGTAGTTACTAACGTCACATTGCCATAATTGGTCACAAGTACCAAATAATAATAAGCACGCAAACACTTTGCTTCAGCTACTACAACTTTCAGTACATTCTTATCTCCCTCAGTTACATCTGCTGCACGATTTATCACTGCATTACAAGTATTAATACAAGCATAAGCTTGAGAAAACAGTTTGTCTGTAGCATTAGTACTAGTAGTCAACCCTTCATAATAGAACAATTGCTGCAATGTTGTTTTATTATTTTGAGTGAGCCATAAATCTGTACCGGTTTCCGCTACAGCCAAATAATCGGAAGCAGAAAACATTTGGTCATAAAGTGGAGAATAGCAATAAGTACCCAAATTTTTCAAGCCTTCTACAGTTTTTAACTCTCCTTCTCCAGATGTATCACTAGGATTATACTCATCCAAAGAGCATGAGTACATAGCTGCTGCTGTGCAAATGGCTAAAGCCATATTATATAATGATCTTTTCATCTTTTTTGTCTTTAATGTTTTTGTTAGAATGAAACATTCACACCAAATACCAGTTGCTTGGATAATGGGTACTTCAAAGCACCATTCATTTCAGGATCATAATCTTTCAACAAATGACTTTTAGCAACGGTCAATGGGTTAGTAATAGTAGCATATAAACGGCATTTGCTGATGCCGGCATTTTTCAACAAACGTTCCGGGAAGGTATATCCTAAAGTAATATTCTTTATTTTAAAGAATGAACCATCTACATAATTCAAACTACCATATCCTATATAACTTTTCGTTTCACGATTAGCATTTAATGCCGGAAAATCATTTGAAGGATTAGATTCCGTCCAATAGTTAAAATAAGTAGGGAAATTACCCTTACCTGTTGAATCATACCAACCTAACATTTCATAATTAATCATCTGCCCCAACGGAAATAAGCATAAATAGTCAAATCAAAATTCTTGTATGTGAATGAATTTTGGAAACCCATCGTCCATTTGGGAGCATTATGACCTAATACTTGCGAATCAGCGTCACTATAAGTATATTTATTATCTTTAGTATAATAGATAATATCTCCATTCTTGTCAGTCAAAGGCTGACCATCATCCCCTACTTTATAGAATTTACCATCGGCTTCCTTAATCATTCCTGGCACATTGATTTTAATATCACCAGGAGCACAACCAAATGCTGCTGCATCTGTTTCTTCACCCAACTGCCACATACCGTCGATTTTGGAGCATAGAATGAATTTACAGGATAACCTATAGACAAGTAATAGTCTTCATTCTTAACATGGTCTGCCGTACCGCCTATTAATGATTTGACTTTTTCATTATTCAAAGTGAAAGTCAAAGCAGAAGTCCATGTAAATTCTTTATTAACAATATTACGTGTATTCAATGTTAATTCCAAACCATGATTCTGTGTCTTTGCAATGTTCTTGCTCATATAATATAACTTAGAAGCATTGTACGCACCATTGACAACTGGTAAATTCTGCTTCCAAATTACACCATCCGTATTTGTTATATAATAATCAGCACTTAAATCAATACGGTTATTGAAGAAAGATGCATCCAAACCAATATTCCAGTTATGAGATCTTTCCCAAGTTAAATCAGCATTAGCTACATTCTCTGAAAATTTATAGCTGTTTGTTTTTTGACCGCCCAAACTATAATATCCATCCAATTCTACAGTTGCAACAGAAGAATAGGGATCAATAGATGCTGCACCAGTCACACCATAACCCAAACGAAGTTTCAAATTATTCATCCAATTACTGGTTCCTTGCATAAATTTCTCATCCGATATTCTCCACCTAAAGATACAGCCGGGAAAGTACTCCATTTGTTACCTTTTGCCAGTCTTGAAGATCCATCTTGACGAACCGATGCAGAAAATAAATACTTACCTAAATACGAATAATTGATACGTCCTACCAAACCTAACCCTTTAGACATGGTATAATTAGAATAAACAATTCCCGTACCATCCATGTTATGCCATAAGTACGAATTATTCTTTATATTATCCTGCTTTTGCCAAGACTTATCCGTTTGATTATGTTCCCAAGAGGTAACTGCTGTTACAGTAAATTCATGGTCTTTCTTGATATTAAAATTATAAGTGAAAATGTTTTCCCATTTATAATTATAGCTTCTGTTCTGATCAATCTGAGCATAAACACTAGCAGAAGTACCAGAAGCATTAGGACCATCTGATGCATAATATTGATAGGAACCAATACCTTGGAAATAATTCTTTTTATCGTACCCTAAACTAGCGTTCAACCGTGACTGGATAGTCATTCCTTTAAAGGGACGAATCTCAATATAAGGATTTAAAAACAGCTTGAAATTTTGATTGTTATCACGGTATACACTTTTATCTTGATTCAATAATAAATTAATAGTATTTCCATCACCGGGAACCGGAGTTACATTGATACTTCCATCTTCATTGTAAACGGTTCCCAAAGGAACAGACACTAATGAATTAATAAATCTGGAATATGCTTTATTTCTATAGACATAAGATCCTTGCATATTCACACCAACACTTAACCATTTTTTTATTTCATGGTCAATACGCATATTGGTAGAATATACTTTATAGTTATCGCCTGTAAATTGTCCCTGCTCATCAGAGAAGTTTAAAGAGAAATATGCTTTTGTTTTTTCTGTACCTCCTGAAACCGATAAGCTATAATTTTGTGTAACGCCAGTCTGCAACAGTTCATCAGCCCAGTCTATATATTGTCCGTTCAAATGTGCCTTATAAGCTTCGGGCGAAGAAAATAATGCCTCATCCGTAGAATATGTTCCAGCAATTTGATTTGCTTCACGAAGTACATTGATATAACTATCACCACTACGCATCTCAGGAACCGTGCCCATCCGTTGAAACCGACATAGGCATTCAAATTGATATTAATTTTCCTGCTTTACCACTTTTAGTAGTAATTATAATAACACCATTGGCACCTGCCGCACCATAAACAGCTGTCGAAGAAGCATCTTTCAAAACTTCAATAGACTCAATATCATTAGGATTCAATGTAGAATAATCACCCGGCATACCATCAATAATAAACATAGGATCACCGCTAGCTGTAAATGAACGAGTTCCACGCAATTGCAATTTAGGTCCTTCACCCGGTTGCCCTGAGACCTGAGTTATATCCAACCCTGCAACACGTCCTTGAAGTGCTTGCATAGGATTAGTAGCAGGTGTCAAAGTTATATCCTCATTTTTAACGGAAGAAACAGCACCAGTCAAATCCCGTTTCTTAACAGCACCATAACCAATAACTACCACTTCTTCCAAAGCCTGAGTATCCGGTTCCATCTTAATAGTGATCTGGGGTGTCTTACCTATGGTCACAGTCTGAGTTTTATAACCGATATAGGATACCTCAAGCATCCCCTTACCTGTAGGAATATCTAAAACGAAATTTCCATCAAAATCGGTAATCGTTCCGACAGTACTTTGCCCTTTCACTATCACGGACACACCAATCAACGGTTCTCCTGTTTCATCACTATTGTACCTTTAACTGTATGCGTTTGCAAAACAGACTGCACCGACTCACTGTCCATTCTGCCACCAGCATTTGCATACGAAAAGCAGCTGGCATACATAATGCAGCTGACAGTCCCAAAACTATAGGAGTACGTCTGATGCCGTAACTCAAAGTCTGATTCGGACATTTCTTCATGTCTTTTCTCATTTTTCTATGGTTAACAAATTAATTAATAATCCATATTATTTATCTCTAATGTAGTAAAAATACGATGTTTTAGTTTTCTTTCTTCAGATAAAGTCATTACTTCCATTGCTTCATCAGAAACCAATAATACATTCTTGGCCTCCTCAAATACTTTCAGCAGTTCTGCGTGCTCCTTTAAAAGCTTATCCCAATGAAAAGCTGATTCAGGAGCATCATCCAGAACATACTTGATAAAGTCGTCATCCTTCAAAAAGTCTTCTACCTTGCTATACACCTTTTTTGTATCCACGTTACAATCATTTTTCATTATGACGGATAGTGGTTCAAAGTTGTACTCACCTGAAAACTTAAAATATTATCCTACCAATTCCCTTAATCTTGTAATACCTCTATGCATCAAATTTCGTACCGACTGGTAATTCATATCCATAATGGTACAAATATCTTCATATTTCTTCTCTTCTATATAATATAAGGTAAGTGCCTCACGTTGGCGCGGAGATAATTGAGCCAACAAATGTTTTACTTTTATATTTTCAAAACAACTTTTTTCCTTTTCCAAATATTGATTCTCTACATCATCACCTGCTGCAACGGGATTCAGTTCCTCAACAGCGGTTTCCGACATGAACATCCGTCTGCGAAGTTCATCACATAACTTGTTTTTCAAGGAAATGAGGAGGTATGATTTGAAGTTGTCAATGATACCCAATTCAGCCTTCTTTGTATACAATTTTACAAAGACATCATGAATGCAGTCCTTCAACAATTCTTTGTCAGTAGTTAACTTACATCCATAATTAAATAGAAGATTAATATGCATATCATATAATGTAGAGAATGCACTTACATCTCCAGATTGGAAAGCGGTTACCAAGCAAGCTGTCTTATCATTTAAGTTTTGTTCCATCACAGTATACTAATTATAGGTTGTTTTGATGATGATGCAAAACTAGGGAGGATACGCTACTTTTTAGGTAATATTTGATTATTGGACCGAAAAAACAGATAACCTGCTGAAAAACATATATGCTAAATATTACAGATTTTCATTAAAAAGGAGAACCAAAATAAATCCGGTTCTCCTTCCATGTACTAAATTCTATGAAACCAATAAATACAATCTTTGTTTTTCTCTGCTTTAAGCATATATACATCTTTAATATTCAACCGTTTAGCAATCACTGTTATTGCTCCGGTCTTCGGATCAACAGACTTCAATATGTATTTTCCAGGTGATAAATGAACAGGAATATCTGTTGCAGAATGGGAATAAATGATACTTCCAATACCAGATTTTACCAATTTCTGATACTTATTTGTACCAGTATCCTCCATATCCATAGCAGCCGCATCAGTTAAAAAGCTTCATCAGCAACTGGAACAACCGGGCAAGACCCACTTGCATGAAGACAGCCCAAGCCATATCCGGATAATTCTGCGCATAGTAAGTAACCGCTTTTTCCGGGAACTTCTTACGATATTCACTCACCGCCCGATAAGCTTCATCAAAAGTAACCTTACCTACTTTCATTTTACGGGCATGCTGACGGGGAGCCAAGTTCTTTCCACCTTCGGGAGCATAAAGACCATCCACTTTATAGTGCCAGTAACGAATATCAATAATGTCAACTAATTTCGCACGCTGCGTATCATTCAGAATGGCATCTTGAACATCCTTTGTCGCACTTAACGCCACAGTTGCTTTCTTACCGGTTTCTTTCTCCCACTCTCCTATCACATCCAGCCAGAATTGTACAAAATGCAACGGACCGGTAAACTCCGCACTGATCAGTTGTACCACATTGCATCATCGGCAAAATTATCCAAGCATTGGCGAATATACTTCTATGAAGCTCACGACGTACAGGATGACTGATATCATAAAACATATCCGCTACAAAGATACGTTTGTCACCGGCAAAAGGAACAGGTTCAGGCATATCGGTCTGATTGATATTATTGGCCGACCGCCAAGGACAGTCTACCCAATGTGCTCCCGCTTCCAAGATATTATGCTGGAAGTAATTCTCATGGAAAAGCAAAAGACCTTTTTCCGCCCCTTTTTCGGCAAACTGCTTCAACCGGTTCCAATACCATGCATTGGGACGGTTCAAATCATACTTGCTCAATCCTTCCCAAGCAGTACCTTTTCCACTGCGGGCAAACGGTTGTTCGTAGAATGGTCCCCACACATCTCCATCACGACGACGGACGCGCTCATGATCGTCACGACGACGCTCATACCACAAACCGTAATTATGATCTAAAACCAAAATCTGATTCTTCACCATATAATTCACCGTAGAATCAATTCTATCTGTCAGCCCAAGTCCTTCGCGTCCCGGCACGAAACGGGTAACATGTGGCTTGGCTTTAGACAAGAAGCTGGTCCTCAGTTTCCCATTCCACCAAGGAACCTCCTGTCTGCCGCCTACCAGTAACCGGCCATCCACCTGCATACGCCCATTAATAATGGCAAACAGATGATCCTTTTTGTCCTTATATATAGGTGTATTAAACTTTAAATGTTCTAAAGATTTCAGCTTCCCGGAAGACACACAGGCTGTATAGGGTGCTTCCTCAATCCATTTTTGCATAGTAAGACGGGGAGTATAAGCTTCCTTTGCCATCTCCATTGCCGCTTCTACGGTAGGACTGCTGGTTGCGTTGGTAGCCCTGGGAAGAATACGTGCCTGGTCAGAACAATCTTTATTCAAACGTGCCGCCAACTGTGCATAAAACAAGCTGCGGGGATGTACGTGATTATTTGATTCCGCCCATTGGCCGTCACCCGAGAATTGCGCCCAACAACCGTATGCACGGTTTACCGCATCTCTTGCCGGTGAATAACACTCTATCCCGGCAGCTGTACATTGCCAGAAAAGACTGTTGCCTGTATTCCAACCGGCACCATTTTTATCCTGTCCCAAATTCTTAAATACCAAATCATGGCCATCAATGTTTACCACATCAAATAATAATCCACAGGCCCAGGAATCAATAGAACCGCTGAATCCTAACGACTCTTCCGAATCACACTGTACAAAAGCATTCGGACCTGCCGCACAAAATCCGGCTGAGAAATCATGAATACCCTGTTTAGAATAACAACGCTGAAAAAGTGTCTGCTGCCCCATAGTATAAAATGTACTGCGACGCATTCCACCTATCTCTGAAACAGGTTCTGTGGATACACAATCTTCTACAGTTGTTTTAGAACCGGTACGCTGTATAATCACAGCACTTCCTGCAAAGTGCTTAAAATTTACCTTGCGTACCCAACAGTTTTCGGCATTTTCTATAGATACCCCCGTCCAGCAATGATCCTCATCTTTAGGATACTTCTTATTATAGTCAGAAGCCAATGTCAGATTCTCCAAACCTGCTTCTGCGATTCTGCCCGGCCAACTATAACGTAACACTTTGACAGTTCCCCATTTATTATCCAAAGCCATTGTCAAAGGAGCATCCAAAGTCAATTGGTTTCCATCCGCCTTACTTACTGACCTATCCCAAACCAAATCCATCTCTCCTTCTTTCCAGCCCAAAGCAGAAATACCTCCGCCAAAAATATCACAACCGACAGAAGCAATCCATTCTTTCGTAGAGGGGCGGACAATCCGGACCCGCTCTCCGGAAACCAGCTGTACATTATTGGTTACCTGAAAAGTACAAGTATTTACAGGAACGTATGATGTCAGTACATCCAAGGTATCCGTAACAGCCAAATCATTCCGTCCTTCAATATAAAGCAAAGCCCCTCTGTCCACTCCCTTTTTCAACAATACGGTCTGTTCCCTATCACTGCCGCGCAGCACGACTCCCGACACAGAGATACGCAAGCTCTCATTCAATTCAAAGTTCCTTTATCCAACAAAACAGCCCCACGAAAACCATTTTTATCCAAAGCCAATGAAGATACATAGTCAATGGCACGCTGGATACGAGAGGAATTATCTCCAGGCTGCCATGAAACAAAAACGGCATTCGCCACATCAGGTATAGGCTGTTCCGAATTATGGTAACCGCAAGAAGAATAATCTAGAATACGGTTTCCACGTTCATCAGTCACATAAGTCAGTTTTTCTTCCTTCACCTGTAAAGGAAAGGTTTGCGCAGAAATCCGCGCAAACCCCAAACTTAAAAATCCAAATAATAATAACTTATAATTCATTTTACATCAAACTTTTACGTTTTGCCAAAGTATCGTGATTGTTCTTTACTTCCGTCCAATCCACTTTCTTTGCAGGATCTATGCCATTAATGTATTTTTCAATGTTAGTATACCCGTCACCATTACAATCTTTCACCGCATCACCCGGATCATTAGGATTGAGTCCGTATCTCACCTCCCAGGCATCCGGCATACCATCACCATCCGTATCAACCACAGGAGTACCTTTATATTCGGGCAAACCACCCACCTGACGAGGATCTGTAATGATACCTTGTTTATAAGAATCAACAGGAAGACGTCTTTTCACATAAGGACTAACGAATTCAGGAGCGTCTTTCACATAAATAGCTTTCCCTGTCTTCACCGTCTTTATCACACGGGTATCCACCGCATCTCTTTTAGGGAAAGTAGCCCCGGCATTTTCCAATACATAATTATAGGCAGTTTTGGCATCCATAATAGTCACATGGGGCATTGAGAAAGGCTCGTTTACACGAATTTGATCTGTAAACTTCCCTGCGTCCGGCATATCGTATACCTGCACGCCGCCATCCCAATTATTCTTTGTCACACGCGCATTGCCTTCCACTACATTTCCGGCAACATACGCTTTACCAAAAGTATCCGGTTTCTTCTTGTCACGGCTCGATTCGGGTTTCACAATCCGGTGGCAATCGGCTTATCTTTCGGAGTGATAGGACCCGGTTTAAAATAATTATTAATAATATTCAAACGGCTGGTTTCATCTCCTCCGTCAACAGAACGGTTCCACCAATTAAAAGTCACATTGTTTACCAGATTAAAATCCTCATTCATGCCAATGGAACAGTTACGGCTGATATTGGATGCGAACAAGTTACGGCAAAACATACTGTTATGCCCACCTATAGTCGCCCCGAAAGCATGATTGTAACAATCCAAAGCTTCCGAGAAAATAGAGTTCTGAATAGTTATGTTGACAGTAGGAAGCTTCAAACCATGTCCTGTGGAATCACGATGGTATACATGGCGATAAAGAGACATATTCTCATCCAGCCCCCAGCTGCCGGAGCAATGATCGATAATAACATTACCCACACAGTTACCTCCCAAAGCATCATCCCGGAAGAACACATCCTGCGCCCCCCGACGGAAACGCATATGGCGGATAATAATATCATGCGTATCAAGCAAGAAAGAAGCCCCTGTTACACAAACTCCATCCCCCGGAGCTGTCTGACCTGCAATAGTGATATACGGAGCACGGACGTTATAGGGGTTTTCAGCCGGATAACACCCGAAACATTGAACACAACAATACGCGCACCACCGGTCTCACATGCCTCACGCAACGTTCCGGGCCCACTGTCAGCCAGCGAATTGACCACAATTACTTTTCCTCCACGTCCACCGGGAGTATAGGCCCCTCCCCCTTCTGCCCCGGGAAAGGCAGGTATGTTGCTCTTTATTAAATCCTCAGGTTTGGATGCCCATGGTTTATAAGGACGTCCTTGAGTAGCCTCAGACATTACTACAGGTAATGCTTTCGCCCATGCCTCATCCGATTTCCGGTCTATTTCCTTTTGTTGTTGTTCTCCTCTGATTTTTACCGAATCAGGAATTACAGGATACTGTGCCGCCACAGGCAACACACATGCAGTCAATGCTGCCACTGCAAATAGTTTCTTTAGTTGATTCATTTGGTTGCTAAATTATTATTTTTTCTATAACTTCATAACATAATACTCTGCTTTTAACATGATTCAAACACACATTGCGAATATTTCTATATCAAAGACGGAACAGAAAGCTTGTTGTACTCTCTATCCACACATAAAAAAGAGCTTGACACCGTTTTACCGGGCAAGCTCCTTTTTCTGCTTTTCAATAAACATTAATTTATATCTTTCCTCCACGTGCCTTGATACGTTCATACCAAGCCTTACGTTCTTTCACTAAATCATATCCCCGCTTAGAGAGGTAATTATTAATCCGGCCTTTGTATTTACCGAAAGCAGCATGTTTCTTATTTGAATTTTCAGCATCCATGGCAAATTCACGGGCTTCAACAAGCCATGCCATAATCTGCGCTTTCTCTTCTTCTTTCAAGGTAGGAATCATGTCAACCGTAGCTTTATAAGTTACCATTACCACACCATAAGTCATGCCATCTTTCACTGCATCTATCTGCTTGGCATCCAAATAAAGCGAAAGATCGGCCGGGAAAGCGAAATGAGTGCGGTAAAGTGCCGCATCCTTTTCAGCTTCGGCAGCTTTAACGGCTTCTTGTTTCGCATCGCCCGTCAGGGTTTCTTTTGCCTGCTTCACTTTGGTATCGCGCGTTTCGTATATGTCATTCAGTTTAAAATAACGGTTGGCTATGATAGTTGTCACTTCACGGGCGGCAACGGTATCTGTCAATTCCAATTTATCTACAATCTTCTGTGAACGTTTCACAATAGATTCCACGTAAGCCGGATCGCGGCCTTCACGGTCCAAATCCACTGCTCCAGCAGTAAAGACTACCGCCATGAGCAACAGAAACATTATACCTGACTTTTGTATCATATCCTGTTTCTTCATCTGTTTACATCAACTTCCCTTTAGAAGCCAAAGTATCATAATTGTTTCTCAAATCAGACCAGTCAATACAATTTTTAGTGCTGATACCATTGATGTATTTTTCAATATTTGTATAGCCGTCACCGGTACAGTCCTTATTAGCGTCCGAAGGATCATTAGGATTCAAGCCATTTGCCTTTTCCCATTCATCGGGCATACCGTCACCATCTGTATCCACATACGGAGTTCCTTTGTATTCCGGATAACCACCCATCTGGCGGATATCGGTAATGATACCTTGCTTATAAGAATCTTTCGGCAAACGGCGATATTTAAACTGTCCGTCTTCTCCCATTGATTTAGGAGCCAGCCCGGTCAAATCACCGTTAGCATCCTTGGCCATCTTCTTATCATAATAAGGAACGCCTGTTCTCACTTCCTCTACAATACGTTCATCCACAATATCACGGCAAGGAATGTTGGCACCTGCATTTTTCAGTACAAAATCGTATGCATCATGTGCAGAAGTAATGCGGATGTATGGCATTTCAAAAGGACGGTTGCTACGCATATTCTCCGTATATCCCTCTGTATTCGGCTGAGTTTCAATCTGGATACCACCTGCCCAGTTATCCTCTGTAATGGCAGGATAGCCTTCCATAATATTGCCATCGGCATAAACACGGCCATATACTTTATGATCCAATTTGCTTCGTCCCGCTTCGGGTTTCAGGATGCGATGCCCCACAGGAGTATCTTTCGGAGTGGCCGGTCCCGGTTTATAATAGTTGTTTATCATATTGAACATAGCAGTATAATCGCCACCGTCCGAAGAACGATGTACCCAGTTGAACACCACATTGTTTACAAAATTGAAAACACCATTCCAACCGATGGAAGGATTACGTCCCGAATTACTTGCCCACAGGTTACGCACAAATGCACAATTCTCACCCCCTAACGTACTGCCGAATGCATGATTGTAAGTATCCAGTGCTTTTGCCGAGATAGTATTCTGTATGGTAACATTTACGGTAGGCAGTTTCAGATCTTTTGATTCATATTGTCCTTCGCTGGGATCGTACATATGGCGATAGAAAGAGATATTCTCATCCAATCCCCAAGTACAAGAGCAATGGTCAATCATGATATTTCCAATCGGGTTGCCTCCGAAAGAATCGTCACGATGCCAGACTTTTGTTTCGCCACGGCGGAAACGCATGTGGCGTACCACTACATCATGCGTGTCTACCCAAAAAGACTCTCCGGCAATACATACCCCGTCACCCGGAGCTGTCTGTCCTGCAATAGTGACGTATGGAGCCCGGACGATAATGGGAGATTCCAATTTAATAATACCTGAAACATTGAAGACAATGATACGTGCTCCACCTGTCTCACAAGCCTCACGGAAAGAACCGGGACCACGATCATTCAAATTAGTCACGGTAATCACCTTACCGCCACGACCGCCGAAACTGTACATACCTCCTCCTTCAGCACCGGGGAAAGCAGGAATTCGTGCCTGCGGCAAATCGTATGGACGGGAAGCCCACGAAATATACGGACGACCTTCTTTCGCTTCTTTCAGTACGACAGGCAATGCTTTTGCCCATGCTTCGTCAGAGCGGCGACGTTCTTCACTCATCATTTTCTGGTAGGCTTGCTTCGCTCCTCAGTTATCTGGGGATACTGAGCTCTTGCTACAGGAACAATAAAAGTAGCCATACACAGTCCTAAAAACAATTTTCTTTTCATACTTTATTCTTAAAAAATTATATCTGTGCTATAAGTAAGTTGGAATTTATATTCCGTTCTCTTTTTCTTAACAATTATCTTTTTCAAGACGTGCCTTTCGGGGATATGTACTCAAAAAAGTTCACATTTTCTCTCTTCTTATTCGCGCTTCTAAAACGTATTCAGAAATATGCGAAAAAACTTATGAGAAGTTTCTTTGAGTCTTGTTACAAAATTCAGAGAAATTTGCTACAAGTTGCTCCCTACCTATATTGACTCATATATCACAATTGTACGAAACGCACACACGTTAACACTTTTCGATAAAGAGTAATAAGAATATTACAATTCTAATGTATTTGACATCTTTATTTTAAAGATATTTATTATTCAACAAAAACCTGAATACGAAATGGACGTCCTTCTCCCTCATCTGTAGTTATCCATATAAAAGTATCCGTCATAAACCCAGAAGCTCTCCTAAAATTAATCCTATAACAAGAACAATCCACCTTGAAATCTTCAATTTCCGCAAAAGACTTTTCTTCTATTCTTACAGCATACTGAGGATTATTTTCAATATTATCATATCTATTTACAAATGGCTCATAAGAGTAATTCATATCATAAGTAGGATATTGACTATCAAAATTTCCTCCAGTTTCCCAATCAATATAATGATCCCCTATAGTTGAAGACGCTTGCCATTGTAATGTTCCAGTCATCGGACTAGGAGGTCCACTAGTAAAGTAAGTCTTAAGCGTTTTCAATGTTTGACCAAACTTATCTACAACATATCCTTCCACATCATATCTTATTCCTGCACCTTTCTTAGTATTAAGAATTTCAATATGCTGTCCTTTATAAGTCCTAACAACCTTAGTTACTGTAGTATCCTCATCACTTAAAGATGGTTCGACATAATTTGATGTAACTACCCATTCCATATCAAATGGTTCAGGAACACTATAAGAAATGGGACAAGAATCCTTAAAATGACTTCCGTAAATTTCTTCTTTAACTTCACTAAGCTTATTCATCATCAAAGCCAAATAAGCATCAACCAAGCCATGTCCTATTTTATCATGAGTATTTTGGGGTAATTCCCTACAAGCATTAACCATATTCCAATACACTTTAGAGACTGTAGCTTCAGGATCTAAAGATAGTAATAATGCCGCAATACCTGAAATCATAGGTGCAGCCAAAGAAGTTCCACTCAAAACATCATATTCCCCATTTAATATTGTTGTCAATACATTTACTCCCGGCGCAACAAAATCCAGATTTTTTCCATAATTTGCATCGGAAGTATGCACACCATTTCTGTCAATAGATCCAACAGCTATTACCCCTTCAATATTTGCAGGATATCCCACACTAGATTGTCCTTGATTACCACTAGCGGCAACAACAACACACCCTTTCCCATTTCGTCCTTTTGTCAAAGCATTTTTATTGCATCAGTCATTTTATCATCAGGATCACATGTCAAAGACATATTAATCACATCTGCTCCATTTTGCCACGCCCAATTTATAGCATTCACCATTTGAGAGTATTTCACACTCCCGTCAAGGTCTAAACTAATAGGCATTATTTCAACGTTAGGTGCTATTCCAACAATACCTATTCCATTATTACGTACAGCACCTATAACTCCAGCACAACACGTCCCATGCTTATCATAAATTCTACTAGGTGAAGTACCAGTCATCGCATCATAACTTAACGATGATATATTATTACTTAAATCCGGATGCGTTTTATCAACTCCTGTGTCTATAATGGCTACTTTTATTTTTTTACCATCTGCCCAATCCCATGCTTTTAAAGCATTAACGTCAATATTATTAGAATTTGACAACCCCCATTGTTGGGAAAAACCTGGATCATTGTATAGAATACTTCGAGAGCCAATGGCTAAATCAGAAACTGTTCCTTTTTCTAATTTGGGTACATTTATCCTTATATACTTTTCTTCTTGCTCCTCACTTTGCAATATCTCATCTTGAATACAAGACGAGAATGAAAACAAACTAACCAAAGCAAAGAAAATCCATTCTTTATTTTTTTTCATAATATTAATTTATTGTTTAATAATCAGTATCCACAGAGCTATACTATTTCATTATCAACAAAGAAGCTCTGTGGACACCAATAATTCTCAAAATCCGAATAAAATATCGGAAAGAAACATTCGCCTATTTCTAACCACTTTCATTCATTTTTTCTTTTTACTTCAAAGGATCAAATGTTCCTTCACTACCATAATAATCCTCCCAATTCATATTCTGATATAAATAAGGAGATTGTTTCATTACACTTTCTTTCAGACCTATAAAATAATATTTATTCAAAAAAGTAATTTCAAAACGTGGTGTAGAAGTACCATCTATCTGATCATTTTCATGCCGTACCAAATTTGTGTCATAGAATTTATCCAATTTTTCAATTTGCAACATAAATTCCTCATCTGAAGAACTAGGATCCAAACCGATACCAGCACGAGTAACCTTTGAAGCGTCATAAGCTTTACTATCAGGATTAAAAACATCATAATCCTGTCCTGCTTTTGTTTCGGTATACACAGATGGCTTCACCGCTAAGAACATGCCATGACGACGTTTTCCATTCAGAGGCTCCACGCCTAGTCGGTACATGTTCCAAAATCATCATTCCACAACATCCAACGACGCATATCATCAAAGCGTTTTCCTTCATAAGCCAATTCTATCTGACGCTCATACAATATAGCAGAAAACAACTTATCACGATCTGCTTTTAACTCAGCAACCGCCAATCCACAATCACCTGTATAACCTACTCTTTCACGAATATCCTTCAACAATTCAACAGCATCATCTTTCTTACCAATACCACAAGCGATTCGGCTAAATTCAAAACGAACCTCGGCAAAACGAAATTTCCATATATGGAGTAGCACTTAAATTGAATTTATTTGCATTTATCATTGTGCCTCAGGATTGTACGTTTACGCACAAATATACCAGAATTGACATCCCCTGAATATTGAGCAGAATTACCAGGTTTCCCACTTTCAAAAGAATCTTCATCTTTATACCATTGATAATTCCACAATGTATAACCATTGTCCATCTTATAAGGCCAAACTACTCCATTAAAAGCAAACGTACGGTAAAAACGAGGATCCCTGTTCTTATAGAATTTCAGTTCATCATATTCAAATACACTTTCCCCCGGTTTCTTACCATCTGCCATTGGAAACAAATCAACCATTTCAGCTGTAGCGGCCATTCCACCACCTCCTAAGAGCTCTTTAGGACGAGCCATCTGCTCCCAACTATTGTTCTTTTTATAATCATTAGTCAAAGTATTGAACAAAGTGACCATTACCGCCTCACTACTTTGAATCTGGCAGAACATTTTTTCCCAGTTTTCAGCACGGTTGCCTTTTCCATCAGCCAATCCAAATCCATTCTGGATTAACAAATCATAAGCAGCTTTATTAGCATCATAAGCAGCCTGCCATCTTACCTGATCATCATTACGATTGAATAGTGGGCTAGCATAGGCTAATAATAAACGTCCCTTTAACGCTGCTGCCGCACCTGAAGTGATACGTCCCCAATTACTATTGTCCCATTTTCCTGGTAACATGGCTATGGCCTTATCCAAATCTTCGCAAATGAAATCAATACAATCAGCCGTTGAACTACGCTGCACTTCCAGTTCATCTTTAGAAGATCCATCACCTAAAATAGCATTTTGAGCCGTAGTTACAATAGGAACTCCACCATACATCATAACCAACCGAGTATAAATCCAAGCCCGCCAAAAATAAATCTGTCCTTTCAACTTGTTTCTATCTGCCTCTCCTAATGCCCCTTTGTCAATATTATCCAGAAAAATATTACATTCACGTATACGTGACCATGGTCCATCCGTATTTTTATTATAAAAATAGTCAAGGAACATTCGAACTCAAAATTTCAGCCAACTGAGTAAAAGTAGTAGAACCTGCGTATTCTTCTGTCGATTGAGAAAAAGCATCGGCACGTCCTGTACAAGGGTTAGAATGACCAACTCCCGATGCAGTTGTTGGCAAACAAAGACCATAAACAAAATCAACTTTTCCAGTAGCTAATGCTATATCATCATAGATTTCTTCATTAAAACCATTATAATCTTTTTTATCTTGCAGAAACTGGTCACTACATGAAGTCATAGCAGCCAATGCCATTGCAAAAAAGCATATCTCAATATCTTTTTCATATTTTTAATCAGAATGAAATATTAACACCTAACGAAACATTTCTCAAAGTAGGATAAGCCCCATACACACTCAACGGATCACAAAAATTCTCCGGATACGGATTAAAGAAACTTAATAAATTAGTACCAGTCAAAGTAAAACGGCATCCCTCAATATTTATCTTCTTCACCCAATCGGATGGTAATTTATACCCTATCGTCAATGTCTTTAAAGTCATACGTAATGAATTGACCCTCCAAAAATTAGAAGTTTCATTATTCACAGAAAAGCCCATATTAGGATATTTGGCATCAAGATTCTGATATGCAACAATATTACCTTGATCATCAACTACATCTTCCGGAACAAACACATCATTCCAAAATACAGGAGCATTTATATAATTCAGTTTCTTAGTACTCATATCTCTTGCAGCAGACGGTATTTCAGCCCATCCACCCCACGAGGCACTAAGTTGTGCACTTAAACTTAAACCTTTCCAGTCACCACCAAAGTTTAAGCTAAATCCATAAGGATTACTATTTTTCTTACTCAAACGTATTCTATCGTTTGAATCAATAATACCATCAGCTGCCTCCCAACTTCCATCAGGATTCTGTTTACCTCTAACATCACGATAAATCAACATACCGGGCTTTATTTGTTCAGGATTCAGTCCCATATATTTTGTGACATTATTTTTGTCACAAACTCATCAATCTCTTGTTGGGTACGGAACATACCTATACAATCGTATCCCCACTTACCCATATCAGTCGGACCACCTTTATATATATCACCCAGACCTATAATATCCGGCCAATCGTGTTTACGGTATTTAGTACCTGTAAATGCTGTATTCAATTTTACAAAATAGTTAATATCACCTACTCTATCTCTCCATCCAAAAGAAAGTTCCACGCCATAAGCATCTATGGCATCATAATTTTCAGCTGCCAATGCGCCACCAATGGTCACAGGAACCAATCCGTCTCTTTGAACTAACATTTCTGTATTCTTATCCAAATACGCATCTAAACCAAATGACAATCTACCATTCAAAAATCTAGTATCAATACCGAAATTGAATTTATAACTTTTATCCCAATGAACATCAGCATTAGGAGCCGCACCCATTTTCAATCCCATACCTACAGGGTTTTGCTCATTTGTACCAAAAACAGCTCCTTTATTTGCCTGATATGAGTAATTCTGACGCCACAACCATGCTTTAGTGTTATCCTTACCTAGCATACCTACCGAACCTCTGACTTTCAAATATTCAAGCCATTGTATTTTTTCTTTAAACCAATTTTCTTCAGATACCACCCAACCCAATGATAAAGAAGGGAATACCCCCCAGTAATTACTAGGTGCAAATTTAGTAGAGGCATCTGAACGAACAAGGAATTCCATCATATAACGATCATTATATGAATAGTTCACACGCCCAATATAAGACAACAATCCAGACTCAGAACGTTCTGTCAATCCATCCATTTTGCCTGTTGCCGTATTCCATTCACCATTATTTACTTCTAACGGATCTTCCCTATAATAGCGTACATACTCATAATTCCTTTCTGAGCGTTCAACAGAAAACAAAGCTCCTATCGTATGTTTGCCAAAAGTACGATTATAGTTTGCAACAAAGTTCAACTGGTAGCTATCCGTACGATTCATGGTCCTCCAAATCTGATTTCCATTTTTAACTGTTGTTTCTTGCAAATTAGATTCATTAGTCAAATCATCACCTATATATAAGTGATTACCTGATCCCCCACGTGTTTTGAAAGAATAAGCAGTATATTTGGAACCGACACGACTATTTTTATCTGTACTTATACTTTTAGAATAAGACATTTTCAGTTTAAGTCCTTTCAGTGTTTTATTCCAGTCAAAGTCATATTCCACAGAAGCATTCAAACGCATATTTTGAGGATCATTCTTTGATATATTACCTAACTCTTCTAATGCATAATAATTATATTGCTGGATGTTATTTTGCTGACTGTTGGAAAATCCATAACGTAATAACGGCAAGCCATCTATATATGCCGGAATATAGCGAGGTGTCAATAATAATGTATTATAGTCATTTTCATCGTTTTCCCCTCCGACCTTATTAAAGGTCTTTTCATTTTTTCCATAATCTCCCGAAGCTTGCAAACCTACTTTAAAATGAGATGCCAGTTTAACATCCACACCAGCACGATAATTCCAACGTTCATAGTCCAAGGTTCCCAAATTACCACTTTGAGTATAATATGAAACACCAGCAAAATAAGTTGCTTTTTGTGTTCCACCACTTAAATTAAGATTATGCTTCATACTAAAAGCACCTTTCCAAGCATCATCCAACCAATCATAATTTATATTACGCATCGCTTCTAACTCGTCAGCTTGGAAAAGGTCTGTTTTATGATTTTTTATCTCATCATTGCCATTAGCAGCAGCAATAGCATTATAGAACAATCCATAATGATATGAATCCATCATTTTGGGACGAGCTATTTCATCATTATAGCCAAATTGCCCACTATAGGATATACGAGGATCACCTTCTTTGCCACGCTTGGTTTTCACCAATATGGCACCTTGTCCACCACGAGCACCATAAACAGAAGCTGCAGCATCTTTCAATACTGATATATTTTCCACCTCACTAGGATCCAAGTTATTAAATGTTGTTGCATCCACAATAAAATCATCAACAACATAAATAGGATTTGTATCTCCACCATCTTTAGACAAAGTCATTGGCTGACGAATCGATAAACTAGCAGCAGCACCAGGACGAGTCTGGCCACCACTAACACTCAAACCTGTCACCATCCTTGTAAAGCCGCTCCCAAATTTCCTACTGGCAAATCTTCTATTTCTTTTGGATTTACAGTAGAGATTGCACCAGTAACATTTTTAGCCTTTTGAGTACCGTAACCAACAATGACCACCTCATCCAGAATTTTGGAATCTTCCTTCAGCACCACTCTAAAGTCTTTTCCTTGTTTCGGAGCAATCGTTTGCGGCACATACCCCACAAATGAAATGACAACCTTCTTGCCCGAAGGGACTTGCAAAGCAAATCTTCCGTCAAAATCAGTAATGGTACCGTTTGTAGTTCCTTCCACCACCACACTGGCACCAATCACCGGTTCACCAGTTTCATCAACCACCTGTCCGGTGACAGTTTTAGTCTGTTGCACCGACTGGGATATAGGGAATCCTGTCTCAGCGGATACTCCCTGAACAGAAACTCCTGTCAGAAACAGACTGAGACAGACCACTTGTGTCAAGTTGCCAATCTTGTCCAGCTTCTGAAGAAATGCATTTTCATTCTCCATAGAATCTTTTTTAAAATTAAAATATTATCTTATTTTTCTTGTTGAAATATCTGTTTCAGATAAGCGACATTCGTCCCGAAGTTTTTCTTTACATTCCGGACTTCATCCTTATTCCGTGACCGTTCAATGACCAGCCATCCGCTCCACCCCATCTTATCAAGGGTATGCTTTACGGCATTCATATCCAGACGGGTATTATAAGGAAGAGTAACCCCGTCTGTATCCGTACAATGTATCTGACAAATCCGATCCTTTCCCAGTTTTTTCAACTCTTTACAGAGGTCGCGTCCATTTTCCAACGCATTTTGAAAACTATAATAAATCTTTATACCTTTCGAATTAATTTCTTTCAACAGTTTTATATCCTCTCCAGCGTCCAAAGAAGTACGGATACCTATCACTACTCCATCTTTCACTGCCATTTCTCCCACTTCGTGCAAACGGCTTACCAACTCCTGACGTGCATCACCCGCTACTGTCCAGTCCTCTTTTATACCACCTAATGGAAGGAAAGCTACTTGGGCCCCCATCACCTTCATCGTATTCAAACAATCCTGCACTAAAGCTTTATAATTATGATGAGTCAAGAAAGATTGTCCAAAGAATCCGGACATCGCCACAGAAGGAACTTCAATATGTTGTTCCTGTGCTGTTTCTTTAAATAATTTACAGAAATGGGGTTGGTGGAACTTATTATCAAAAGTATCCCGTTTTCCCAAGCCTCCCATGTCCATTTCTATGCCATCACCTCCTAGTTCCTTCATTAATTGAAAAGAACCGATCTTCTGGCGTTTTAGCATCATCCAGTCACACGCAGCTATTTTATAGCGTTGTTTTCCCTCTGAATTCTGTGCTCCCAAAGGCAGTAACATAAACAGGAGCATAATTAAACTGATAATTTTTTCACATTCATCATAATCTAGTTATTGTTTAGAATTAAGACGAATCACAAAAAAGTATGTAATCACTAAATCTTAATAAAGTCCAAAAATAATTTAGTGAATAAACAAGACAATCCCGCAAACACAATGCTCGCTTGCATCTGTTTACGGGATTCCTGCTTTATAAGATCAAGAAATCAACCTTTACGCCATTCATTCATATATTCCCTCGGAGTCTGATCATATTTTTTACGAAAACATTTACTGAAATAACCGGAATCCTTGAAGCCTACGGCAAAAGCTATTTCTGAAATACTCATATCCGAATTTTTAATCAACTCTATTGATTTATTCAGACGAATTTCTTTCACTAAATCCACCGGAGCAAACCCGGTCAGACTCTTTAACTTCTTAAAGAAAGCCGAGCGACTCAGCCCGATAGTTGATGCTATAGTATCTATATTAAAATCACTATTATCCAAATTCTCTTCTATAACCTGATGAATCTTTTCAATGAACTGCACATCTTTCTTCACTAGGAACTGTTCGTATGTATCCTGTTCCTCCTTATGTTCTTCGGGCTGCTGCCATACACGTTCACGGAACAATTTACGTTCATTCAGCAACTGTTCGATACGTGCCACCAAATAGTCTTTGCTGAAAGGTTTGATGATATAGGCATTCGCTCCCATGCTTATCGCTTTGGTCTTCGCTTCATCATTACCTTTCGCCGTCAGGATAATCACCGGAATATGACTGATTTGGAAATCTTTACGGATGCGTTGCAACATCTCTATTCCATCCATATTCGGCATCATCTGGTCGGTGACTACCATGTCGGGATGATAGAGATGTACTTTCTTCAGCCCCTCCACACCATCATTGGCCATATAAATATTGAATTTATCTTCCAATTGCAACTTCAACATATTACATAAATCCTTATTATCTTCTACAATCAGCACGGTAGGCAAAGACGAATCGACAGGCTGTTCTTTCTCCTCCTCGCTTTCCTTGCCGGCAGAAGCAGAAACAGATTCAGTTTCAGGAACACTCACCGTTTCCCCGCCCATATAAAAATCGACTTCCGACGGTTTGTAATGCTCCTTACCCAGTTGCAATTCAATGGTAAAGACTGCCCCTTTCCCTTCAGGCTCTCTGCATAGATTTCCCCATGATGCAGACTGATAATTTCCTTAGATAAAGCCAATCCGATGCCCGTTCCCTGATAATAAGCGCCACGTGCATTGTCAGCCTGCGAGAAACGCTCGAAGATTTCGGAAAGCTTGCTTTGGGGAATACCCACACCGCTATCTTCCACCCGTACATAACAATGCTTGTCATCATCCGACACTCCCATCGTGACATAAATATTCCCCCCGGCAGGAGTGAACTTGAACGCATTGGAGATTATGTTGCGGATCACGATGGCCACTTCTCCTTATCCGCCCATACCATGATATCCTCACCGGCCAGCTGGAACGTGAAGCTGACTTCATTTTCTTCGGCCATCACCCTGAATTCTTTCTCAAAAGAGTCTACCATCTCATTCAGGTTGAACAACGACACATGCAGACGCATTTTTCCGTTCTGTATTTTACGGAAATCCAATATCTGATTGACCAGTTGCAGCATCTGTTTGGTATTCTTTTCCATCAGATCCACGTATTGCATTCCTTTCTGAGATAGTTTTTCTTTCTCTTTCAACTCCTGAATAGGCCCTTGGATCAGAGTCAGCGGAGTACGCAACTCATGCGAGATATTGGTAAAGAACTTGATTTTCAATTCGGACAATTTTTGTTCGATATACACATCATTCTTCACCTTAATCATGAAAAGAGATAATTTTATAGCCACCAGCAATAAGGCTACGGCTATAATCATATAGATAACATACGCCCACCAACTGGCCCACCAAGGCGGCAGAATGACAACGGTCAACTCACGGAAAGATTCCAAACCGGGATTTGCCTCATCCAGTGTCTGTACTCTGAAAAGATACTTGCCGGGAGGAACATTGGTATAGGACGCTATACGGTTCTTCCGTTATAGTGCCATTCTTTTTCATATCCTTCCAAAATATATTTGTAAGACACACGGTTCTGATTATTATAGTTCAACGCCGCAAACTCTAAAGTAAACATGGACTGGTTATGATTCAATGTAATCCTGTCTGTATAGGTAATGGACCGGTCAATAATAGGATGGTCCGTATAGCTGCGTATGTCCCGGTTTGATATCTGACATCCTACAATAAATGTGTTATAATCAAATCTTTGCGTTTCCAGTTTATCGGGAGAAAAGGTCAAGATACCCTCTTTACACCCCAGCCAAAGTTCCCCGTCCAGCGTTTTCAATGTGGTGCTTTCTTCCATCACAACCGGGGGAAAGCCATCGTATTTGTCATAGTTACGCACCTGGCTTGTCGCCCTGTCAAAACAAGAGAGTCCTTTTTCCGTAGCAAGCCAAAGGAAACCGTTATCATCTTCTATAATAGACATCACCACATCATTATTCAATCCGTCTTCCCAGCCATACGATTTAAATGAAAGCTTATGCGTTTCCTCATCATATCCCGACAATTTGCTCAATCCTCCACCAAACACGCATACCCATATCTGAGAGAACTCGTCTTTATAAAGCGCGTACACATCGCTATCGGCATAATTTACCCGGTTGGCACCACGGTAGGTTTCAAAATCAATCTGCTCCACTGAGGCAAAGTTGTTTTTAAAAGACATCAGCCCGTCCATCGTACCTACCACATACGCCCGTCATTATCCTCTATCATATTCCTCACTTCCATATAAAGGCCATACGTAGGATAATTCTTGAATCCGTTATATTTATTCTTAAAAGTAACTTCCCCATTTTCCTCACAAAGCAGATTCAATCCTCCGTCCAAAGTACCCACCCAGATACGTTTCTTTTCATCCTGATAAGTGAAATACACATCATTCCCGCTGATTGACGACAAATCAGACAAATTATGCAGATAACGTTTAAAACGGAAACCACCTGCAGTTTTCTCATCAGGAACAGCTTTCACCAATCCGTCGCCTTTGGTAGAGAACCAAAGGTTTCCTTTGTCGTCTTCCATGATGTGATATACATTACCTATATGCTCGTCACCTGTCGAAAAACATGTTTGGTTACACCGTTCCGGTCCATCCGATAAACACTCTGCCAACGGGTGCCCACCCAGATATCGCCACTTTTTGATTGGAAAAGGGCTCTTACCCCTGTCGCATAATTTTCCTGACCGACTGATTGCGGAGACAACGAAAGCAGATTGAATTGCTTCTTGGGGAAATTCATGCAATACACCCCTTCATCGGCAGAGGAAAGCCACAATACCCCGTCATTATCCAACATCAGATGATAAAACTGCTGATTTGCCCTATCATTAGAAAGTTGTTTCAATTTATTGATATAAACCATCTCCGCATGTTCCCTGTCGAACAACCAGGCCTCTCCTGCCGGAGACAGGAAAAAAGCCCTCTTTCGCCGGCATCTTCCGAATACAGGGTGGTTATCTTGCCGAACATGGTAAACGGAAACCGTTTTGCAGTATGGTTCAACGGATCATAATAAATCAACGCCTTCTCATTTTCGTGAAACCATATTTTATCATACTGGTCTATGAATGCATGAGTTACCATAGCGTCATTCATTTCAGTATTTATCTTTTGCAACCTGCGCTCAGCCAAATCATATTCGTATGTGCCTTGTCCGGCCACACTGAGATAGACATAACCTGCCGGAGTAACCAGCAAATTGCTGATCGCACCTTTTATTTCGGAAAGTACATACCGGTTTACCAAACCGTCCTCACATCGATACTGTAAAAAATACCCGCACGATCTCCGACCCATACCTTCCTGCCATCCTCAAAAAAAACTGGTAAAACTATCCTTGTCACCGGAATTAATCTTACTGGTTATAAAATCGGCAGGCCGGGATGCCAATTCCGATCCTTTATGCACGGCGGCTACCTTATAATCAGTTCCTATCCAACTGATATATTCCTCCGTCTCACACAGGACATGGTGTTTCAGTGTATAATCATGCTTGTTTATCTCGTTCCGAGAGTCGAACAGAATCTTGATAGTTACCTGCCCTTTTTCATCTACCCCGGCCAATAACAGATTTTTATCTTTAGTCAGCAACAACACATCCCCCTCGGCCGTATTTTGTAATTTTATCACCTGGATATTCTCCGAATAGTTCTTCATGTCATCATAAACAGCATGAAAACATTCGGTCACTTTATTGAAGACATATAACTTACGGTCAATGGTCTTTACCCATATATACCGTTTTTATCCTCGACTATGCGCTGGATCTTACGTGGCGGCACATCCGAATCGTGCTCCTGTTTATTGAATGTTTTAAACTTCACTCCATCGAAACAACATAAGCCATACCAGGTTCCGAACCAGATAAAGCCATCTCTGTCTTTCAAGGTACAGTTTACCGTATTATTAGGAAGCCCTTGATCTACAGAATAATGTTCCACAATCATATTCACATTATATGACCACAGAGGAAAGCTTTTCAGGCAACAAAGTATAATAAGTATATATTTCTTCATAAGTATTTAGTTTTCTTCAAACCGAGGTCAAAGATAAGAAAAAAATCCGTTGGTACTTAAATTGAAATTAGTTAAATACCAATTATTGGTTAGATTGGAACGAGATAAATCCGCGTTCTATCTATATTACTTCTCCGTACCGAATTCAGTTTGCTGTCTCTCCACCTCCATCAATACTTTTTGCCTTTCCTCTTCTGTCAGCACAACTTTCCCCGCCATTCTTTCTGTTCTAACAGGGCTTCCGGCTAGTCCTGCTCCGACTGATTGAGAATCCGTCTCCTCCTCCGTATAACAGAAAGGCAGTTCTGACGGAATACTTTCTAATTCTATTTCCGTAGCAACCGGCGCATTCGTTCCTTCAAACTGCACATGGGCCTTCACCTTTATTTTGCCGGGCTTGCGGGTAGAACGGATCAATACGGGAGCAGAGCCAAACTCCACCGTGCGCGGATTGGCATTGATAGAGGCATCCCCTATAATTCGTCCTTCACCTTCTACAGTAAATACGATATTTTCTTTGGCCAGACGGCGCACATTACCGCTATCATCCGTCACTTCGGCCACCACTACGATAAAATCCGAACCGTCTGCCACCAATTGTTTTCCTTCCGTATCCACATACATACGCAACTTCGTGCTGCGACGTGACGGCATCCGCTTATAAGTGCAAACCACTTTACCGTCTATAATTCCCTCTGCCACCATATTTACTTTCTGCCAGTTTTTTTGCTTATAACTATACTCGCGTGCTTCCCAGAAATCCCATACATCCTTGAATATCACCGGGGCATTAGGCATATGTCCCTGCGCATGAACTACCGGAAGCGTCCAGCTCTCAGTATCGTCATAGACAGAGAGACGAACCGAATCACAATTACTGAACACCACCACATCGGCATCCGAGAAAGGAGACATCTCATGGGCGATAAACACCATAGGGCCACATTCCGCTACAGGATGCTTCAATGTCGCGGCAGACTGGCTGCGAAAAGCATAATAAGCGTATTTAGGCTGCCGGAACGCATCATAAATGCCCCCGAAATACGGATCGGGATGATACCCCCGCTGATGATCAAAAGGATGCCATTGCGCCCCACCGATAAACTGTCCTGTAGTGCGGTACATTTCATCATAACTCTTTGATAATGACAACGCCTGCACCAGCAACGGGCGTTCCCCCCAGCTACGGCTGGCACGGTTATTATTATTATGTGCATACCAGTCATCCACATTCTCGCCAAACTCACGAGTAAAAATACATTGTTCCGGACGGTCTGCCTTCTCATCATCTCCCGGCCATCCGTACACCACATCATAGTTTTCCGCCACTCCTTCGAATGAACATCGGCTGCCGCTACAGGCGTCCGGGATAAGGAAACTCCTCCGTGTAATCCGTAATGCCTCCAGTGCGAAATCGCGCGGATAAGGCGTTTCATTCAAAATAGGCTCCCACATCAGCACACTGGGATGATTGCGGTCCCGGCGTATCATCTCACGGGTATTCCGATGTACCAGCTTTGCGAACTCCGGATTTTTATTCCAATATTGCCATCCCGGAGTAGCCACAATAACAAACAGCCCCATTTCGTCGCAAGCATCCATGAATGCCGGATCTTGCGGATAATGAGCTACACGGATAATGGTACATCCTGCATCACGCAAGCGTTTGGCATCCCTCCATTGCTGGCTGTTGGGCAGCGCATTACCCACGTATGCAAAATCCTGATGACGGTTCGCGCCGACCAATTGACCAAAAGGCTTGCCATTCAACCAAAAGCCATCCTTACCTTTAAATTCCGCTTTGCGGATCCCCACACGTGTCACTCCCCCATCCAACACTTCATGTCCGGCTTTGACACGAGATTGTATCCTATACAAATAAGGCGAGTCAGGAGACCATAACTTAGGATTGCGAACTGCAAACTGTTGCCGCACCGTCTTCGATTCCCCTGCTTGCAGCTTCACCTGTTGCGAAACCCGTTTTACGGAACATCGCCGGCATCCGCCAAAACCGTCTCCACGGCTACGGTACGCGTCTGCTTTCCACTGTTATGCACTTCCGTATCCACGTACACTTCCGCTTTTTTCCCGCTTATATTGTCAAAATGCACAAAAACTCCGCCTCCGGCCACCTTATCGGCCTCCAAGGCATCTGTAATAGCTACACTTGATTTTCCTATCATCCACACATCCCGGTAAATTCCTCCATGATAAGCGAAATCCAAGGTATATTGACGTTCCCGGAGGAAAATTCTTATCATCACTATTATCCGTCATCACTGCCAGCAAGCAACTGTCTCCGGGCTGTACCCCCTGTTCCGTCAGTTGCACAGTGAAAGGAAGGTATCCTCCCAAGTGCTCTTGCACCCTCTTGCCATTTAAATAAATCACCTGTTTTCCCATAGCTCCCTCAAAATGAAGCGACACCTCTTTTCCTTTCATATCTTGAGGAATCACAAAATGTTTCCGGTACCATGCCACACCCTGATAGTTACGGCAACCGCTTGCCTCGGCAGGCATCAGTTCCACAGTATGCGGAGCAGACACTACTTGCCAAGATGTATCATCAAAACGTACGGCTTCCGCGCCTTTTATGTCTCCACAATGAAAGCGCCATCCGGGATTGAAATTATATACTATTCTTCCGCTACCGGATAAAGGGATGAATCCGGCTACAGAGGTCTCCATTTGAGCTTGTGCCAACACAGGCAACAGGCACACAAGTAAAATAAACAGTTTCTTCATAATTATTACACTATCTGGGAAAAGAGACGGACCGGCTGTCCGTTTGTACCCGTTCCCTTTGAAAAAAGGTCTTGTTGTTTTTGAAAAAGATCCAGACATTTAAAAAAAAGGTCCTGATGTTTGGCGTCAAAGACAAGGTTCTTTTAAAAAAACGTCAAGGTCTTTTTATACAAAGAACAGGTCTTTGGAAGGGAATGACAAGGTCTTTTCACAAGGCCTTCCAAGGCTCAAGGCTCAAAGGCTCACCTAAGCGGTATTTAAGCCCAAAACAAGCTTCAAGAAACCCATACATACACTGATTTTCAATTTATTACAATAAAAAGAAGAAAACAAGACTATATTCTGAAAAATAAATGAATAATATAATGACACCCAGGCACACACGGATACATCCGACATTTACCGGAAAGCAAAATGTATAAATAAAAGAAATTTCTATTGACATCATCACTTGGTCATTCCGGGCATCGTGAAAAATCCGAAAGCACCCCATATCCATTGATCCGCCTATTATGAATCAAACCCGGCAAAAAACAAGCCTGGTCAAACCAAACACAAATTCCATAAAACGACAGACAAAGTCAAGACAATCCTGAACTTCCCAAAGACCAAAGAATAATATTCAATCCGCACGTCTTGTTTTAGTAAACAATCTGTAAAACAAACATTTACACATCTACCAAGGTTTAAAATACCGCATAAGTGAGCCTTGAGCCTTGTGAGCCCTGGAAACGCATCGGACCGACTCTTTTTCTTTGCAGAAATACACCCGATTTATACGATAAACCCATACCTTTTTTTATACCTTTGCCCCCCAAAAGAAAACAACAAACATGGAACTATTCAATAAAATGATTGCCGCAGCCCTGAAGGTTTCCGTACATCAAGTAGACAATACATTATCTCTACTGGGCGGGGGAGCTACCATCCCTTTCATAAGCCGATACCGGAAAGAGGCAACCGGAGGGCTGGACGAAGTACAAATAGGCGAAATTAAAGACAGAAATGACAAGTTGTGTGAACTGGCCAAACGAAAAGAAACTATTCTTTCTACCATAGAAGAACAAGGCAAACTAACAGAAGAATTGTGCAAACGCATTGAACAAAGTTGGGATGCCACCGAAGTGGAAGACATATATCTGCCTTATAAGCCGAAACGTAAGACCCGCGCCGAAGCGGCACGGCAAAAAGGACTGGAACCGCTTGCCACCTTACTGTTATTGCAACGCGAAAACCATCTGGACAGCCGTCTCCCCGCTTTTGTGAAAGGAGATGTGAAAGACGAAGAGGATGCACTGAAAGGCGCGCGCGACATCATAGCCGAACAAGTGAGCGAGGACGAGCGTGCCCGCAACCAACTGCGCAACCAATTTTCCCGACAAGCCGTCATCACCTCCAAAGTGGTGAAAGGCAAAGAGGAAGAAGCCGCCAAATACCGCGATTATTTCGATTTCAGCGAACCTTTGAAACGCTGTTCCTCCCACCGTCTGCTGGCTATCCGCCGGGGAGAGTCGGAAGGCCTGTTGAAAGTAAGTATAAGCCCCGATGACGAAGAGTGCGCCGGACGGCTGGAACAAATGTATGTCCGTGGCAACAATGAATGCAGCCGCCAGGTAGGCGAGGCAGTACGTGATGCGTACAAGCGGCTTCTGAAGCTTCCATCGAAACCGAATTTTCAGCCTTGAGCAAGGAGAAGCCGACGAGGAGCAATCCGCGTCTTCGCCGGAAACCTGAGACAGCTTCTGCTGGCTCCCCCTTTAGGACAGAAACGGGTCATGGGAGTTGATCCCGGCTACCGTACCGGATGTAAAATAGTCTGTCTGGATGCCCAAGGCTCTTTGCTGCACAATGAAACCATTTATCCGCATCCGCCCAAGAGTGAATACTCACAGGCAGCCCGCAGCATCGTGAATTGGTAGAACAATATCAGATAGAGGCAATCGCCATAGGTAATGGCACCGCCAGCCGTGAGACAGAACAATTCATCACTTCACAACGCTATGACCGTGAATTGCAAGTATTTGTAGTAAGCGAGGACGGAGCATCCATTTACTCGGCCTCGAAAACCGCCCGAGACGAGTTCCCTGAATACGACGTGACCGTGCGTGGAGCCGTATCCATAGGCCGCCGGTTGATGGATCCGCTGGCCGAACTGGTGAAAATAGACGCCAAATCTATCGGAGTGGGACAATACCAGCATGATGTGGACCAGACTTTATTGAAGAAATCATTGGACCAGACGGTGGAAGTTGTGTGAACCTGGTAGGTGTGAACCTCAATACCGCCAGCCGTCATCTGCTGACTTATATATCGGGGCTAGGTCCTGCCTTGGCTCAAAACATTGTGGATTACCGCACCGAGAACGGGCCTTTCAGTTCACGCAAGGAGTTATTAAAAGTACCCCGGATGGGAGCGAAAGCGTTTGAACAATGCGCAGGGTTCCTGCGTATCCCACAAGCGAAGAATCCGCTGGACAACTCGGCCGTGCATCCCGAAAGCTATCCCATAGTGGAGCAGATAGCCAAAGACCTGAGCTGCACCGTGGACGAACTGATAAAGAGCAAAGAACTACGCAGCCGGATTGATATCAAGAAGTATGTCACCCCTACAGTGGGGCTTCCCACCCTGACAGACATCATACAGGAATTGGACAAGCCGGGACGCGACCCACGGCAACAAATCCAAGTTTTTGAATTTGACAAGAATGTAAAGACCATAGAGGATTTGACTGAAGGAATGGAACTGCCCGGCATTGTGAATAATATTACCAACTTCGGTTGCTTTGTAGATATAGGAATCAAAGAGAAGGGTCTGGTGCACGTATCACAACTGGCCGACAAATTTGTGAGCGACCCCACCACCGTAGTCAGCATCCATCAGCATGTACGGGTGAAAGTGATGAGCATAGACCTAGAGCGCAAGCGCATCCAGCTCACTATGAAAGGATTGAATCAATAATTGCAACAAGGTAAAAAAGAATATGGAAGAAGATATAGAAACCTGCGGCTGGTTCGTTTTTTATAAGGATCAGCTGCTGATAGAGAAAAAGAACGGAATGTACACCATACCTTTCGGAACAGAGCCTCCCATGCCTGTTCCGGTGGGAAGCACTATCCACACCATCGGAGAGATAGAGGACACACTGCCAAAACTTCTCCGTACACGCCCCGGTGCCCGGCTGCCGAAAATGACCGCCACCTGATGATGGATCTCCGGAGTTCATACGACGTATTGCCTTGGGAAGAGTACAATGTGGGTGGCAAAGCCTTCCAGATACTGAATTGGGACAAGAACAGCCGCTATTGCCCCATGTGCGGCGTGCCTACCGTACAGATTTCTCCAATTGCTAAAAAATGCCCCCAATGTCGTCAGGAAATTTATCCGCGCATCTCTCCTGCCATCATTGTATTGATACGCCGGGGAGACAGCATACTGCTGGTCCACGCCCGCAACTTCCGGGGAACTTCAACGGTTTGGTAGCCGGCTTTCTTGAACCGGGCGAGACTTTGGAGGAGTGTGTGTACCGCGAGGTACTGGAAGAAACAGGACTCCATATCAAAAACCTGAAATATTTCGGCAGCCAGCCGTGGCCTTATCCCAGCGGAATCATGATAGGCTTCACCGCCGATTATGAAAGCGGAAACATCAAATTACAACAAGAAGAACTGAATGCCGGCGCTTTCTATACCAAAGACAATTTGCCGGAGATACCCAAAAAGCTGAGTCTGGCAAGAAAATTGATTGATGCGTGGCTGGAGGAAAAGAATCATTTATAGAACGAGATGAGTCATGTTCCATCCATAAATACCTATTTATCGCTTGCAGAACTTAAAAATGTACTATCTTTGCAATATGGAATGGTTAAATAGCTTATTTTTTGAACACACGCCTTTACAGGCGGTTGTAATCCTCTCGATTATCATTGCTGTGGGGCTCGGTTAGGTAAGATCCACCTGTTTGGCATTTCATTGGGAGTTACCTTCGTCTTTTTTGCCGGTATTCTGGCCGGACACTTGGGATTCTCAATCGACTCGAATATGCTGAATTACGCCGAGAGTTTCGGTCTTGTGCTTTTTGTATACGAACTAGGATTGCAGGTAGGTCCCGGCTTTTTCAGTTCATTCCGTAAAGGCGGTGTACAGCTCAATATGCTGGGCATGGGCGTTATTCTGACAGGTACGGTCATGACGGTACTTTTCAGCAAACTGGGAGACATACCGATGAGCGATATGGTAGGCATCCTTTGTGGAGCCACCACCAATACTCCCGCTTTGGGGGCCGCCCAACAGACTTAAAACAAATGGGGGAACCCGCCAGTGGCGCAGCGTTAAGTTGCGCCGTAACCTATCCGCTGGGAGTGGTAGGTGTTATTCTGGCCATGTTGCTGGTACGCAAATTATTTGTTCGTCCCTCAGATATCGACATTCACGAACACGAGGACACCAATCAGACATTCATAGCCACCTTCAAAGTGCACAATCCCGCCATTTTCAATAAAAGCATAAAAGAAGTAGCTTTATTAAGCTATCCTAAATTTGTTATCTCCCGTTTATGGCGGAAGGCACGGTAAGTATCCCCACTTCAGAAAAAATCCTGAAAGAGAATGACCGTCTGCTGGTTATCACCACCGAAAAGGACGCTCCCTCGCTCACGATTCTTTTCGGCGAACAGGAAAGCCAGGATTGGAATAAAGAAGACATCGACTGGAATGCCATAGACAGCCAATTGATTTCCAAACATATCGTTATCAGCCGCCCCGAAATAAACGGGAAAAAACTAGGCTCTTTACGTCTGCGCAACAGCTATGGCATCAACATCAGCCGTGTGATGCGCAGCGGGGTACAACTACGTTGCCACACCGGGGCTGATCCGTCCAATTGGGCGACCGGCTGACCGTGGTGGGAGAAGCCAAAGCCATAGAGAATGTGGAAAAAGTATTAGGCAATGCGGTTAAAACGCTGAAGGATCCTAATCTTGCCGCCATTTTTATAGGTATTGTACTGGGATTGATACTAGGCTCCATCCCTATCGCCATCCCCGGCATCAGCACTCCCGTTAAATTAGGCCTGGCAGGCGGACCTATCGTAGTAGGAATTCTTATCGGATGCTTTGGTCCCCGTTTCCACCTCATCACTTATACCACCCGGAGTGCCAACCTGATGCTGCGCGGTATCGGGTTATCCCTCTATCTGGCTTGCCTGGGACTAGATGCAGGTGCACATTTCTTCGAGACAGTGATGCGCCCCGAAGGAGCCATCTGGATAGCTATAGGCTTCGCCATCACCTTTATCCCGGTAGTCATCATGGCATTAGTGGCCCTCCGCATGACCCGCCTCGACTTCGGAAGCACCTGTGGTATGCTGTGTGGAAGCATGGCAAACCCTATGGCATTGAACTATGCCAATGACACGTTACCCGGTGATAATCCGGCGGTGAGTTATGCCACCGTATATCCGCTGTCCATGTTCAGCCGGGTCATTATAGCCCAATTAATACTCATGTTTTTTATATAATTTCCAGCCATGAACGCTTATAATTCAATCACCCCGGAAACCATACAGAAAGATATGCGATACCTGCAACTGCTGTCGCATAGTTTCCCCACTATAGCCGATGCCAGTACGGAAATAATCAACCTGGAAGCTATTCTGAATCTGCCTAAAGGTACAGAACATTTCCTTGCCGACCTGCACGGAGAGTACGAGGCATTCCAGCATGTATTGCGGAATGCTTCCGGGGCCATCAAAAGAAAAGTAAATGAAATATTCGGGAATACCCTGCGCGAGAACGAAAAAAAAGAACTATGTACGCTGATTTATTATCCGGAACAAAAACTGGATCTGGTAAAAGCAGTGGAAACGGACCTGGACGACTGGTATGTCATCACGTTGAACCAGTTGGTACGTGTATGCCAGAATGTATCCTCCAAATACACCCGTTCCAAAGTGCGGAAATCACTTCCCAAAGAATTCTCGTATATCATTCAGGAATTGTTGCACGAAAACTCAATGGTTCCCAACAAGCAGGCGTATATTAACGTCATCATCAGCACCATCATTTCTACCCGCCGCGCCGATGACTTTATCATTGCTTTATGCAACCTCATCCAACGGCTCACCATAGACACACTGCATGTGCTGGGTGATATATTCGACCGTGGTCCCGCCCCCCACCGCATTATGGACATATTATGCGATTATCATAATTTCGATGTACAATGGGGAAACCATGACATTTTATGGATGGGAGCCGCAGCCGGCAACGACTGCTGTATGGCAAACGTGCTACGCCTGGCCATGCGTTATGGCAACCTTGCCGCCTTGGAGGATGGATATGGCATCAACCTTCTGCCCTTGGCCACCTTTGCCATGGAAACATACGCAGACGATCCCTGCACCCTATTCGGACCGAAAGTAGAGAAAGAAGACTGTACTTACAATGCCAAGACACTGCGCATGATAGGCCAGATGCACAAAGCAATCAGTGTTATCCAGTTCAAGCTGGAAGCAGAGATTATCAGGCGCCGCCCCGATTTCGAGATGGACGACCGTATGCTGCTACACCGTATAGATTTTGAGCGTAAGACTATCACAATGCCCAATGGAAAAGAATATGAACTGAAAGACAGCTTTCTTCCTACGGTAAATCCTGCCGATCCTTATAAGCTGACAGACGAAGAACGGGAGATTATGAACAAACTCCATCGTTCGTTTGTCAGCAGTGAGAAATTGAAAAAACATATCCGCTGCCTGTTCCGTTACGGATGTATGTACACGGTGAGCAACTCAAATCTGCTGTTCCACGCCTCCATACCCCTGAATGCCGACGGTACGCTGAAAGATGTGTCCATAGCCGGAAAAATGTACAAAGGAAAAGCCTTGCTGGAAAAGGTAGGGCACTTGATCCGTACCGCCTTCTTCGCTGAGGAAGACAACGAGGACAGACCCTTTGCCGTAGACTATGTATGGTACTTGTGGTGTGGCAAAGACTCCCCTGCTTTCGACAAAGACAAAATGGCTACTTTTGAACGTTACTTTTTAAAAGAGAAAGAGTTACACAAGGAAGTAAAAGGTCACTATTACAACCTGCGCAATGAAGAAAAAGTATGTGATATGCTGCTGGACGAGTTCGGAGTGATAGGAACACACCGCCATATCATCAACGGACATGTACCCGTAAAAACCATCCAAGGTGAGAATCCGATAAAAGCAAACGGCAAGATGATGGTCATAGACGGAGGATTCTCTAAAGCGTATCATTCGGAAACCGGAATTGCCGGATATACACTGGTATACCATTCGCGCGGATTCCAACTGGTACAGCACGAACCGTTCACCTCAATGCAAAAAGCCATTGAAGAAGGGCAGGATATCAAATCGAGCACCCAGATAGTAGAAATGAGCACCCAACGCATGATGGTAAAGGACACTGACAAAGGACGGGAACTGGTGACACAGATTAACGATTTAAAGAAATTGCTGGTGGCTTACCGGACAGGACTTATCAAGGAGAAATCTATATAAAAGATTATCGCAATCATACCACCGGATAATAAAGAAGGTTTATTGCCCTATGATTGCGGATACAAAATTAAAGCCCGTATCAGACTCACGTCTACCGGGCTTTTGGATTACCGAACAAAAATATCGTTATACATCTTGTTCATCGCCGAATCGGGAAAAACCACCGTCGGCTTGAACGATTTAGCTTCCTCAAAATCCATCATGGCGTATGACATGATAATCACAATGTCACCCACCTGTACCTTCCTGGCAGCAGCCCCATTCAGACAAATACATCCCGAACCGCGCTCACCCTTAATAATATAAGTTTCAAACCTCTCGCCGTTATTATTATCCACAATGTGCACTTTCTCACCGGCAATCATGTTGGCGGCATCCATCAAGTCCTCGTCAATCGTAATACTACCCATGTAGTTCAAATTGGCTTCCGTTACACGGACACAATGCAGTTTCGATTTTAATACCTCAATCATCATAATTCTAATGGTTAACGATCACTATCCCTTATATTTTATATTATCTATCAAACGTACCTCTCCGCAAAATACCGTAATGCAACCTACTGCATAATCCGTATCTTCCCAATCCGTTATTTTCTGAAGCGTAGTGCCATCTACTATTTCAAAATATTCCAAACGCAAACCCGGAGCGGCAGCAATCGCATCCTCTACAACTTCTGAGTCTCAGCGACCGGATGAGATTTTGCAAAAGTACAACTTTTAAATAAAGTTTGCGAAATATTCAGCGCATACTCTCTTTCCACCGCAGAAAGCCGTGCATTGCGGCTGCTCAATGCCAGCCCGTCTTCCTCACGCACAATAGGACAACCTACAATTTCCAGTCCGTTGAACTCTATCTGTTTCACCATTTCACGAATAATAGCCAATTGCTGGAAGTCTTTCTCGCCGAAATAAGCACGGGTAGGGTTTACAATCATAAACAGCTTGCTCACTATCTGGCATACTCCATTAAAATGTCCTGGACGGAAACGGCCTTCCATCACTGTGTCCAGCGGCGCATAACTGAACTGCCGGGTATCAGGCTCAGGATAAATCTCTTCTACAGACGGAGCAAAAACAAAAGCCGCTCCTACTTTTTCCAACAATTCACAATCGGCATCCAATGTACGCGGATATTTTGCCAAGTCATTTTTGTCGTTAAACTGGGTAGGATTTACAAAATCACTTACCACCACTACATCATTTTCTGCAACAGCACGTTTCACCAACGAAGCGTGTCCGGCATGGAGTGCACCCATTGTAGGCACCAGACCTATTGTCTTTCCCTCACTGCGCAGGGCATCCAGCTCTGACTGAAGCTCTTTGATTGTTTGAACTAACTTCATCTTTTTATCTCTTTTGTTTGAGTAGTTTCATTTAAAACGGCTGCAAAGTAAACCATTATTTGGGAGATAACGAAGAAAAAAAGAATTTTAATTAATGATGAGTGGTTAGTAATAAGTGGTTAATACCTTGCAGATATGACGCAATAAGCCTCTTCAGCTACCGGCCAGCCACTTGTTCTTTCCCATTTTTCACCTAATTCCGCAAGGCATTGACCATTAACCGCCAATCACTAACCACTAATTACCAGCCACTTAACATATCATAAGGAATTATTATCTCGTTTCTTGCCACTCTCATCTATTTTTTTTTTATATCTTTGCAAATGATTATGAGCAACAAAAAGTTAAGATGAAGGCAAATAAAGTTTTATTTATTACACAAGAGATTACCCCTTACGTTCCCGAATCCGAAATGGCAAACATGGGAAGATTTCTTCCTCAGGCTATTCAGGAAAAAGGCAGAGAAATCAGAACTTTTATGCCAAAATGGGGCAATGTCAATGAGCGCAGAAACCAATTACACGAAGTCATCCGCCTGTCCGGCATGAATTTAATCATAGACGATACGGACCATCCGCTGATTATCAAGGTAGCATCTATCCAAGCTGCACGTATGCAGGTTTACTTCATTGACAATGACGACTATTTCCAGCACCGCCAAATGGTAGCTGACGAAAATGGTGTAGAATACAAAGACAATGACGAACGTGCTATTTTTTATGCACGCGGCGTATTGGAAACGGTAAAGAAATTACGCTGGTGTCCGGACATTATCCATTGTCAAGGGTGGATGAGTGCATTTGTGCCCCTTTATATTAAGAAGGCTTATCAAGATGAGCCGTCATTCAGAGACTCAAAAGTAGTATTTTCGGTGTTTGAGGATGAATTCAAATCGAACTGCGAAGGTAATCTGACTGAAAAACTCATGCTGAAAGGCATTGAAAAGAATGATGTGGAAAGCATCGTCAAATCTCCGGCAAATTACGAGGAACTGTGCAAACTGGCCATTGCCTACTCTGATGGTGTGATACAAAACAGCGAGAAAGTGAATGAGAATGTCATGAAGTTCGCCCGTGAATCGGGTGTGCCTGTGCTCGACTATCAGCCTGCCGATACCTATGTAGATGCTTTCAATGAGTTCTATGACAAAGTATGGGAGTTTGAAAAGAAATAACTCACTAAGAATAATAAAGATGAAAATCAAATACTTATGCGCATTGTTGTTGGCTGCACTTATTTATAGTTGCGATGATTCAACAACCGGCATCGGGACTGATCTTATCCCCGGTGGAGATAAGATTCCGGCAAATACAGACAGTTATGAGTTTACCACCAAATCTCTGTTGGCCGACTCTGTTTATGCACGTACCAGTACTGCATATTTAGGACGATATACCGATGAGCAATTTGGAGAATTTACTGCCGATTTTATAGCACAGTTCACCTGTATGGACAACTTCAAATTTGAAGAAGAGCTGACCAAAGTCATCGGAGTAAATATAAGTCTGCAATACGGGTCTTTCTTTGGCGACTCACTGAATGCCATGCGCTTACAGATTGACACATTGGACAAGGTTATTCCTGAAAAAGAACTAAGCACTTTTTATACCAGTGTGGATCCTAAAGATTATTACAACGAAAAAGGAAAGCCTATCGCTGTAAAAGCCTATTCGGCAGTAGGTCCGTCTACAAGCAAAGATGAAACTACAACCACAAGCAGCGGTGTCAAGCAAAGAACAATTATACAGACTATCAAATTGCCCAATTCATTAGGCGATCACATCTTCAACAAATACAAGGAGAACAAAGAGTATTTCAAGACTCCTGAAAGTTTTATCAAGAATGTATTAAAGGGAGTTTACATTCGCTGTACTCATGGCGACGGAACCATTTTATACATTGACGGTTTAAGCCTGAATCTTAATTTTGAAGCCCTGATAGAAAGTTCTTCCGGCAAGCGGGATTCGTTGGTTTACAAGTCCTATTTCTTTGGAGCAACCAAGGAAGTGATACAAGCCAACCACTTCAGTAACGGTAGCAGATTGGAAGAGTTAGCCCAAGATCCGGACCATACTTACCTCAAAAGTCCGGCAGGTATTTTTACAGAAGCGACTTTCCCCATTGCAGAGATTTACAATGAACATAAAAGAGATACGCTAAATGGTGTAAATGTATCGTTCACACGCTACAACGAGAAAGAGTCCAAATACAAAATGGGCATCCCCCAATATGTATTGATGGTCAGAAAGAAAGATATGTTCTCGTTCTTTGAAGAAAACAAGATTATCGATAACAAGACTTCTTTCTTAAGTTCATATAGCAGCAGTAACAATACATACACCTTTACCAACATCGCTCCCTTAATCACTTACTGCATTGAGGAACGGAAAAAAGGCATAACAGCAGCAGGTGGAGATCCTGAAAAGGAAGAAGACGGAAAAAAATGGGACGCTAAAAATCCGGACTGGAACAGAGTTGTCATCATACCTGTCAAAGCAGTATCCAATTCAAACAATGAAATAGTTGAAATATCCAACAGCTTAGGTATGGAAAGCGCTATGTTAAAAGGTGGAACGAATCCTGAGAATAAGCTGAAAATGCAAATCTTCTACACTACATTTTAAGACTTTTTTATTTAACCAAATAAAGAACAGGCGGCAACTACAGCAATATAGTTTCCGCCTGTTTAATTTACTCCACCGTAATCATACCACACCGGATGATAAATGGAAATTCATGGAACGCAAATATCCCATCAACACTTCACACCATGATTGAGAATGACCATAAAAACAGACTATATAAATAAGCCGCAAAATCCTTTTCACGGATCCTGCCGGCTTATTTATGTTTATGGGAATCCTCTATCCCCTAGAAAGGCAAATCATCCTTCTCGTCTGTCGCGGCAAAATCTACCGGTGCAGCGGGAGCAGCATTCATGGGAGGAAACGGAGCATCCAGTGCAACAGGTCCCTGGGCACCCACACGCTCTACTTTCCACGCACGGATACTGTTGAACCAACGCCCATTCCACTCGCGGGCATCCACATCAAAAAACACATTCAATTCTTCACCTGCCTGAATATTAAATTGCGCTATCTTATCTGCTCCAAATACGTCAAAACACATTTTTTTAGGATATTGATCATGCGTTTCAATTACGTATTCTTGTACTTTCCATTCATTTCCTGTCTTTGAAACTCCTCCTCTCGGTTCGAGGACTGCTATTACTTTTCCTGCTAATTCCATATTACGTTATTTAAATTCGCCACGAAAGTACACTTTTCCTTGCGAGTAAACTAATTTTTTTCGCCATTTTTTGCGCTTGAACCATAATCTTTTCGTAACTTTGGCAGTTAAATGAATGTAGAGATATAGAATATAAATATAATAATATAAAACTATGAAGTTCATCGTTTCAAGTACTGGATTATTCAGTCATTTACAAGCTATTAGCCGAGTTATCAACTCTAAAAATTCGTTACCTATTCTTGATTGTTTTTTGATGGAACTAACTGACGGAACGCTGTCTCTCACTGCTTCTGACAGCGAAACGACCCTGTCCACTTCACTGGAAGTAAATGAAAGTGACGGTGACGGACGCTTTGCCGTTTCTTCAAAACCATACTCGAAGCCCTGAAAGAAATACCCGAACAACCACTTACTTTCCTGGTAAATACTGAAAACCTGGAAATCACCGTACAATATCAGAATGGTAAATACAGCCTGATGGACAAAATGCCGACGAATATCCACAAGCTCCCGCATTAGGCGCAAATGCGGTACACGTAACGATGGGCGCTCCGGTGATGCTGGCTGGTATCAACCGTTCTTTATTCGCTACTGCCGATGATGAGTTACGTCCGGTAATGAATGGTATTTATTTTGATATCACTACCGAAGACATCACTTTCGTAGCCTCAGACGGGCACAAATTAGTACGCAATAAAACATTTGTGGCACATGGCGATGAAAAGCCGCTTTCATTCTGCCCAAGAAGCCGGCAACCCTGTTGAAGAACCTGTTACCGAAAGAACAAGGAGATGTGCAAATTGATTTTGACGACCGTAACGCTACGTTTACATTAGAAAACTACAGTATGATATGCCGTCTTATCGAAGGACGCTATCCAAACTATAACTCAGTAATTCCGCAGGATAATCCTCACAAGGCCACCATTGACCGCATGACGCTGATCAGTGCGCTCCGCCGTGTATCTGTATTCTCATCGCAAGCAAGCAGTTTGATAAAACTCCGCCTCAGTGAAAATCAGATCCAGATCTCCGCACAAGACATTGATTTCTCCACCTCAGCAGAAGAAACACTGACTTGCCAATATACAGGAAGTCCCATGAGCATCGGCTTTAAATCAACATTCCTGATTGATATTTTAAACAATATCTCAGCACAGGAAATACTTTTCGAACTGGCTGATCCTTCACGTGCGGGCGTTATTGTCCCTGTAGAGCAGGAAGAGAACGAAGACCTGCTGATGCTGCTGATGCCTATGATGCTGAACGACTAAAAACGACACGCCACCATGTGGTGGAAAAACAATATATAATACAAGCTGAAAATGAAATTGAACTTGAAGAATCCTATTGTTTTTTTCGATTTGGAAACAACGGGAACAAATATAAACACAGACAGAATAGTGGAAATATGCTATCTGAAGGTGTATCCAAACGGCAACGAAGAAACGAAGACCATGCGTATCAATCCGGAAATGCACATTCCCGAACAATCCTCTGCTATCCACGGTATTTATGACGCAGATGTGGCAGACTGCCCTACCTTCAAGGAAGTGGCAAAAGAGATAGCCCGGGACATTGAGGGATGTGACCTGGCCGGTTTCAATTCCAATCGTTTCGACATTCCGGTTTTGGCTGAGGAGTTCCTGCGCGCAGGAGTAGACATTGACATGATGAAACGAAAATTCATTGACGTGCAGGTAATTTATCACAAACTGGAACAGCGTACCCTGTCTGCCGCCTATAAATTCTATTGCGGCAAGAATCTGGAAGATGCCCATACAGCCGAAGCCGACACACGCGCCACATACGAAGTACTGAAATCCCAATTGGACCGCTATCCGGAAGAACTGCAAAATGATATGGCATTTCTAGCCGAATACTCAAGTTTCAACAAGAATGTAGATTTCGCCGGACGCATTGTTTATGATGACAAAGGCGTGGAAGTATTTAATTTTGGGAAATACAAAGGAATGTCTGTCAGCGAAGTGTTACAAAAAGATCCGGGCTACTACAGCTGGATACTGAACGGTGATTTTACGCTGAACACGAAAAACGTACTGACAAAAATCAGACTACGTGAATCGGGAATGATGAAATGAGTATGAAAGGAAAAAAAATCGTACTAGGTATAACCGGAAGTATAGCCGCCTATAAAGCGGCTATACTCATTCGCGGACTTATTAAGAAGGGAGCGGAAGTACAAGTTGTGATTACCCCCGCAGGCAAAGAATTCATCACACCTATCACTTTATCTGCATTAACAAGTAAACCTGTTATCAGCGAGTTTTTTGCTCAACGTGACGGAACATGGAACAGTCACGTTGATTTGGGACTATGGGCGGATGCCATGATTATCGCTCCGGCTACCGCATCCACTATTGGTAAAATGGCCAACGGAATAGCGGACAATATGCTGATCACGACTTATCTGTCAATGAAAGCTCCCGTATTCGTAGCTCCGGCAATGGATCTGGATATGTTCGCACACCCTTCCACCCGGAAGAATCTGGACACGCTCCGTTCTTACGGAAATCACATTATAGAACCGGCAGAAGGGGAGCTAGCAAGCCATCTGGTAGGAAAAGGCAGAATGGAAGAACCGGAAAAAATAGTGGAAATACTGGAAGCTTTCTTTGCCAAACAACAAGACATGGCCGGAAAGAAAGTAGTCATTACCGCCGGTCCAACTTACGAAAAAATAGATCCGGTACGCTTTATCGGCAATTATTCTTCAGGAAAATGGGATTCGCACTTGCCGAAGAATGCGCTTCACGTGGAGCGGAAGTATCACTAATCAGCGGACCGGTAACGATTCAGGCCCATCACCCTAACATCCGCCGCATAGATGTGGAAAGTGCTGGAGAAATGTACGAAGCCGCCATCCGCGAGTTTCCTACAGCTTCGGCTGGCATCCTGTGTGCGGCAGTGGCCGACTTTACCCCGGAAACCGTATCCGGTCATAAAATCAAAAGAGAGAAAGATAATCTAATACTGCAACTGAAACCCACACAAGACATTGCCGCCGCACTGGGAAGCCAGAAAAAGGACGGACAAATATTAGTGGGATTTGCTTTGGAAACAAATGATGAAACAAAAAATGCACAAGGAAAACTGGAACGTAAGAACCTTGATTTCATTGTACTGAACTCATTGAACGACCAAGGAGCAGGGTTTCGTTGTGATACCAACAAAATAACGATTATAGACCGTCAAGGAGTAACTCCTTATCCGCTGAAAAGCAAACAGGAAGTAGCAAGAGATATTATTGACAGACTGGTAAATAATAAATAATTTCTTAATTTGCCACGTTGTCAATGTGCTAATTACCATGCGGAATACAGCGCAACAAATTAGCAAATTGACAAACCAGCAAAATTATTAAAAAGGAGCAAAGAATATGCTGCAATCTATCTATATACAAAATTATGCATTGATTGATACATTGGATATCAGTTTCACCCCCGGCTTCTCTGTCATCACCGGAGAGACCGGCGCCGGTAAATCGATTATTCTAGGCGCTATCGGCTTGTTACTGGGACAGCGGGCCGATATCAAAGCTATCAAGAAAGGCGCCAATAAATGTATTGTAGAAGCACGTTTCAACATCTCCGCCTATCAGATGGAGCCTTTCTTTACCCAAAGAGATTTGGAATATGATCCGAATGAATGTATTATCCGCCGCGAGTTATATGCATCGGGCAAAAGCCGCGCATTCATAAACGACACGCCGGCCTCATTGGCGCAGATGAAGGAACTGGGCGAGAAACTGATAGATGTACATAGCCAGCATCAAAACCTGTTGCTCAACAGTGAGGGATTCCAATTGAATGTATTGGATATCCTGGCACAAAATGACAACGAACTTCAGCATACAAAAATATTTATACCGAGTACAAGAACGTATGCAAACAGCTGGCCGATTTCATAACACAAGCCGAGCAAAGCCGGAAGGATGAAGATTACATCCGGTTCCAACTGGAACAGCTGGATGATGCAAACCTTCAGGAAGGAGAACAAACCGAACTGGAACAGGAAGCCGAAACTTTGAGTCATGCCGAAGAAATAAAAGCGGCTTGTACAAAGTGGACCAAATAATGTCTTCGGAAGATGCCAGCCTGTTGTCCGCTACCAAAGAATGTATGCAAACCCTGCATAACATAGCGAGAGTGTACACACGTGCCCAGGAATGGATAGGGCGTTTAGACAGTTGTTACATAGAGCTGAAAGATCTGTCGCATGAAATAGCAGGCGCACAGGAGGAAGTGGAGTTCAACCCCACCCGTCTGGATTATGTAAATGAACGCCTGAACTTAATCTACTCTCTGCAACAGAAACATCACGTACAAACAATAGAGGAATTGATAGCTGTGCAAACCGACTACCATGAGAAGCTGAACGCCATCACTTCTTTTGACGACCGTATAGCAGAACTTACCGCCCAAAAAAGAAACGCTATATGACAAAGTGATAAAGCAAGCCGCTGTGCTGACAAAGCTCCGTTCCCAATCGGGTAAGAACATTGAGAAACAGATGCAAAGCCTGCTGGTTCCTCTCGGTATGCCCAATGTGCGCTTTGTGGTGGAACTGAATCCGCGCAAGGAACCGGACAGTAAAGGGATGGACAGTGTGACATTCCTGTTTTCGGCCAACAAGAATGGAACATTACAAAATGTAGCTTCCGTAGCATCGGGCGGTGAGATTGCCCGTGTCATGCTTTCGCTGAAAGCCATGATAGCCGGAGCTGTGAAACTGCCTACTATCATCTTTGATGAAATAGACACTGGAGTTTCCGGTTCCATCGCCGAGAAAATGGCACTCATCATGCAGGAAATGGGAAAACAAAACCGTCAGGTCATCAGCATCACCCACCTGCCCAGATTGCGCACGCGGCATCACTCATTATAAAGTATATAAGGAAG
>ENA-OQJH01000110-OQJH01000110.1-human-gut-metagenome-genome-assembly--contig:-NODE-110-length-47085-cov-2.532731_pt1 | contig 47085 bp, 58 predicted proteins | sample MGYA00242597_ERZ504763 | MGnify/ENA primary metagenome ERZ504763 (study PRJEB26092, sample SAMD00036359) | human gut metagenome | host: Homo sapiens | study: EMG produced TPA metagenomics assembly of... | reverse complement strand
TAATGTGAGTTTGAGAGGTGGTTGTTACAAGCTTTGGGCATTAAGCGTTCGGAGAAAGCTTTGAGTTATAAATGTCACACAGTCGATGCAGAATCAGCTTTAGCTGTAAAGATGCGAACTTTATTAATTCACTGAACGGAAAGGTTGCGGGTTTAAATATCAACTCTTCTTCTTCTGGTATTGGTGGTGCAAGTAAGTTGTTATGCGTGGTTCCAGGGGGATCGAACAATCGTCTAATGCTCTTTATGTTATCGACGGTATTCCAATGTATAACCTGAGCGCTTCTGGTGGTTCTGAAGAGATGCAATCGCAAGCTCTACAGAAGCTATAGCTGATATAAACCCAGATGACATTGAATCAATGTCAGTTTTGTCTGGTGCCGCTGCTGCCGCATTGTATGGTAGCAATGCATCTAATGGTGCTATTGTGATTACAACCAAAAAAGGGAAAGTGGGTCGTGTAGCCTTGACCGTATCTAGTAATACAGAAATGTTATCTCCATTCGTCATGCCACAGTTTCAGAATCGCTATGGAACTTCTGGAACAGATGCTAGTTGGGGTAAAAGATTGAACGAAGCTAATTACCGCGGATACGATCCTGCAAGTGATTATTTTCAGACTGGGCTTATTGGAACAGAATCTGTAACACTTTCTACTGGTACAGAACACAATCAGACATATCTTTCTGCCGCAGCCGTTAATTCGCGTGGCATTATTCCAAATAACAAATACGACCGCTATAACTTTACATTCCGTAACACTACTCTTTTCCTAGAAGATAAGATGAAACTGGATGTTGGCGCTCAATATATTATGCAGAAAGACCGTAATATGGTGAATCAAGGTATTTATGCAAACCCACTGTCTTCTGCTTACCTGTTTCCGCGTGGAAATGACTGGGAAGATTACAAAATGTACGAACGTTATGATTTAGAGCGTAATATGTATACGCAATATTGGCCTCAAGGAGGAGGATCGTTCCGTTTGCAAAATCCTTACTGGATTAATTATCGTAACTTGCGTGAAAATGACAAAGATCGTTATATGTTGAGTGCAGCTTTAAGTTACGATATTCTAAGTTGGTTGAACGTAGCTGGACGTGTACGTCTAGATAATTCATACAACACATATACACAAAAATACTATGCCTCTACCATCGCAACTATTGCTGAAGGTGAAAATGGTTTTTATGGTGTAACAAACACTCGTGACAAGCAAACATATGCAGACTTATTGTTGAATATAAATAAAACATTTGGCGAGGATTGGAGTTTAACAGCTAATATCGGAGCATCTTATTCAGACAATCGTTCTGAAGCTCTTGCCGTTAGTGGACCAATTGCAGCGAATGGACTTCCTAACTTTTCACAGTTGCTCAATTGGATAAAGAAACTGGGAACGTGAAGAAACTGGTTATCGTGAACAAACACAATCTATATTTGCATCTGCAGAAGTTGGTTATAGAAGTACTTACTACTTGACTCTTACCGGACGTAATGATTGGCCAAGTCAATTAGCGGGACCGAACTCAAAACAGTCTTCTTTTTCTACCCGTCAGTAGGAGGCTCTGTTGTTTTGTCTGAACTTTTCAAATTACCTGAAAGTATTTCATACTTAAAACTACGTGCTTCTTGGGCATCCGTAGGTCTACCATTTGGACGCTTCCTTGCTTATCCAACTTTTTCATGGAATACTTCAACAGGAGCATACTCTTCTCAGTCTGCATATCCATTGTATGATTTAAAACCGGAACGTACAGATTCTTGGGAAGTAGGTCTTACTGCACGTTTCCTTAAACATTTCAATTTTGATGTTTCATTCTATAATACCAAGACTTACAATCAAACCATGGATGCAAAGCTTTCTCCAACAGGAGGCTATAGTACATTCTATGCGCAGACTGGTAACGTACGTAACCGTGGTGTAGAACTTTCACTTGGTTACAAGAATACATGGAACAAGTTTTCATGGAGTTCTAACTACACATTCAGTGCCAATAAAAACAAGATTTTAAGCCTGATTGATGGTTACATAAACCCTGTAACCGGTGAAGAAATAACAAAAGACCGTATGGATGTAGGTGGTTTATCAAAGGCACGGTTCATTCTAAAAGTAGGTGGATCTTTAGGTGATCTCTACTCACAGTCTGACTTGCTTCGAGATTCAAATAATAAGATTTATGTAAATGCCGATGGAAATGTAGCAGTGAATGACAAAGCTGATGATATTTATTTAGGATCTGTTTTTCCAAAAGCTAATATGGCATGGCGCAATGACTTTCAATATGGTAACTGGGGACTTGGCTTCCTTCTTACTGCCCGTTTGGGAGGAGTCGTTTACTCTGCGACTCAAGCCGTTCTTGACTCCTATGGTGTATCCGAAGCTACAGCAGCAGCTCGTGATAATGGTGGAGTCGTGATAAACGGCAACGATATGATTGACGCGCAAAAGTGGTATACAGTGGTTGGTGCCGACAGCGGTATTCCTCAATATTACACTTATAGTGCTACCAATTACGTCTGCAAGAAGCTTCTGTCAGCTACACTATCCCAAGAAAGAAATTGAAAATATTATGGATATCACTCTTTCGCTGGTAGGTCGTAACTTGTGGATGATTTATTGCAAGGCTCCTTTCGATCCTGAATCTGTAGCCACTACAGGTAACTATTACCAGGGAATTGATTACTTTATGATGCCTAGCCTTCGTAGCGTAGGATTCAATTTGAAACTTAAATTCTAAAAACGGAAAAGATGAAGAAAAATACAATAATACAGTTTATAGTCACTGGTATGTTTCTTTTCGGTGCAACTGCATGTACAGGAAACTTTGAAGATTACAATAAAAATCCTCATGAACCAGACCAAAATGACATGGGAGTAGATTGGTATTTGGTAAGATCATTAGCTCTTAATTTACAAGATTTGATGATGCCAGAACAAGAGAACTTTTCTCAATATGTAGACTGTTTGATGGCAGGAGCATTTTCGGGATATGTAGCAGACTCCAATTTGGGTACAGGTTGGTCTGGTCGTTACGCAACTTATAATCCTTCAGACGATTGGAAAAAAATTCCATTCAATGATTTTTATTCAAAGTTTTATCCTGATTACTTCAATTTGAAAAATCAAAGCGATGATGAACTTTTCTTATCGTTGGCCGAGTTATATCGTATCGTCGTAATGTTACGTGTAACAGATACATATGGTCCCATCCCTTATTCAAAAGTAGGTGCAGCTAATGCGATCAAATCCCCTTATGATTCTCAGCAAGCTGTCTATGCCAAAATGCTAGAAGATTTGGATAATATTATTACAGTATTAGGAAAGTTTGGCAACCAAAGCTTCAGCTCAAGTGCTGATAGAATTTATAATGGCAATACATCAGCATGGTATAAGTTTGCCAACTCTTTGAAGCTAAGAATGGCGATGCGTACTTGCTATGTAGCAGGATTTAACGTGAATGGAAAAACATCACAGCAATTGGCTGAAGAAGCTGTAGCAGCAGGTGTTATGACTGCTGCAACTGATGGCGCTTATCGTAAAGTTGCCGATCATAATCCATGGCAACGTTTTATGGTACTATGGTCAGATGCACGAATTTCAGCGGATTTAACCTGCTACATGAATGCATACAACGATCCTCGTCGCGAAGCATATTATGATAAAAGTACTTTTGGCACCGTGTCGGGAAATGCATATACTGGAGAAGAAAGTTATGTAGTTTACGTCGGGGTATTCTGCAAGGACAATATAACTCCTGGTCACAAGGCTCTTCTTGTATGAAAGTCACTACGAGTGATAATATAGTTGTGTTCCGTGCATCAGAAGTCGCTTTCTTGCGTGCTGAAGGAGCTCTTCGTAACTGGAACATGGGAGGAACAGCTAAAGACTTCTATGAGGAAGGAATCCGTTTGTCGTTTGAAGAAAACGGAATTACCAGTGGAGTCGAAAATTATCTTGCAAGTACGGGAAAAGTAGAAGCATATAAAGATCCACTGAAAGGACAAAGTGCCCAAACTTATGATTACTCTGGAGCTATTAATACAAATGTAACTGTGGCATGGTCTGGAGGTGATTTTGAAAAAAGCTTAGAACAGATTATTACTCAAAAATGGATTGCAAACTTTCCAAATGGTATGGAATCATGGACTGAGTACCGTCGTACAGGCTATCCTAAATTAATGCCAATGGCAGCAAATGCAAGTGGAGGAATTGTTAATGATGCGGAAGGTGCACGACGCATGCCATATCCAACTGATGAATATCGTGAAAATAGAGAAAGCGTAGAAGCAGCAGTTGCGACATTGACACAAGAGTCCAAGACTAAAAGAGGAGATACGATGGCAACTCACGTATGGTGGGACTGTAAATAAATCAACCAATGAGTAACAAAAAATAAAATATATACCAAGTACTTAGTATATTAAATTATACAAATAAAATTACCTTAATTATAGCATATATGAGAAGAAAAATAAAATATCTCATGCCTGTAATGCTGGCATGTTCTATGATGCAGTTCTCGTGTTCTGACTGGACAGATCCAGAAAGCATCAATATACATACTCCTTCTATGGAGGAACAAAATCCGGAACTTTATGCTCAATACCTGGAATCTCTCAACAACTTTAAAGCAACAGACCATCAGGTAGTAATTGTTTCAGTTAATAATGTAAGTACTGTAACAACCTCACGCAGTCAACATCTTACTGATATGCCTGACAGTCTCGACTATATTTGTCTAAACAATACAATGGAAGTAAATCAGGCAAATATATCTGAGATGAAGGAAGTACGTCGATTGGGTACAAAAGTATTGGGATTAGTTGATTTCGATGCTATAGAAAGTGCATGGAAAAGATTCTTGAAGAAGAAGCAGCCAACGCTGTACCTAATCCCGAATCTGATGAAACAGAAAATGGAGAAGAAGGAGAAGAGACTGTCGACGATGCAACACGTTTTATTGAATACTGCAAAAGTGAGGTCACTAAACAAATCGCCGCAAGTAACGCTTTAGATGTAGATGGAATTGTAGTGAATTATACAGGCTTCGACCTCAATTCGCTTGTTGAAGAGAATGAAATTGCCGCTGAAACAGCACGTCAAGGAGCATTCTTTGACGCGGTAGCTAACTGGAAAGTTGCGAATACTAATAAGGACTTGCTTTTCAAAGGTTACCCGCAGAACGTTATTGGTAAAAGTCTGCTTTCTGATTGTAAATACATCATTGTCAATGCGCATGGAGCAAAAACCAATACGAGATGTCTTATCTCATACTCATGGCATCAGCAAAAAAACGTACCAACCGACCGCTTCATCATGGGAGTAACAACGCCTTATCTTACCAATTCGGGGAGTTACAATGGTGAACTCGGAGATGGCTCATCTGCATCATTGGAGCTGCTCAATGGGCAGTGGCAAAGACGCCTGACTACACCAAAGCTGGAATTTCAATTGATGCAGCGGAAAAAGACTATTTTAATGCCAGCAATGTATACCCAACCTTAAAAGAAGCTATAAGTATATTGAGTCCAACCGTTAAATAAAAAACTGCCTTATGAAATTAAACAATTTAATATTTACAGCTCTTGCCGGTTTCTCAATAATTCTTGCCGGTTGCCAGAACAACGATGAAAATGAACAGCATTATGACAATAAACTCTTCATTTCGGCATCGAACTTTACTAAGGAAATACTGTTCAAAGCTGGTGATACAAATGTAGAAACTGGTCTTTCAGTAGCCATAGCAAAGCCTGAAGAACATGATATCAAAGTGACTATGTCACCTGCTCCCGAACTTTTATCAACTTATAAACTGGCATATTACGATGAAACTGCAGTACTTCTTTCTGAAGAACATTATTCAATGCCAGAAACTTCGACTACCATCAAATCAGGTAGTATAGTTAGTCCAGAATTGCCTATTGAATTCATTAATACAGGAGAACTTGATATCAAAACCACTTATGTGCTTCCAGTCACTATTAAATCAGTGGAAGGAATCGGCGTTTTGCAAAGTGCTAAGACATATTATTATGTATTCCGCGGAGCATCACTTATTAATGTGGTATGTAATATCAGTCGTAATCGTGCTTATCCGGACTTCAAGAATGACTCCAAATTCAATAATCTAACGGAGAATACGATGGAGATACTGTTCAAGGCCAATTCATTCCCTAATACTCTGAACACGTTGATGGGTATCGAAAGCAATTATTTGCTCCGTATCGGTGACGCAACCATTCCGAATAACCAACTTCAAGTAGCTACTTCTGTTAACAATTGTACAAGCGCAGACCTTCAACTTGAAAGTGGCAAGTGGTATCATGTAGCTGTCGCATTCAATAAAGGTAATGTCAAAGTATATATCAATGGCGTAGAAAAGCTTTCCGGTTCAACGGGAAAGAGTTCTGTTAGTCTTGGTGCTAAACATACCAATGAGGAAGACGGCTCACGTTGTTTCTGGGTAGGTTATTCCTATAAAGATGACCGCTATTTTGATGGCGTCGTTTCCGAAGTACGAATCTGGAATCGTGCATTAACAGCAGAAGAAATTCAGGCAACAAATCACTTCTACACAATAGAACCTGAATCGGAAGGGCTCATTGCATATTGGAAATTCGACGAAGGTTCGGGTACAGTAGCTAAAGATTACAGCGTGAGTGGCTATGATTTGACAATCGAAAAAGAACCTAAATGGGAATCTGTTTCATTGCCTCAATAATAAATCATTTAACTAAGAATTGAATATGAATATGATAAACAATATCAAATATGCTTTCCTGCCAGTGGTAATGTTCACTATGGCAACCTTCACATCTTGTGAGGAAGACATTGAAATAGGAAACAAGATAGATGAATCTTCTTATTTGGCATCGACTCAACTGAGCGGATTATTATTGGACGAAAATACGAATAAAAACAGTTCGGTAATCGAGCTCCGAAATAATGAATATAGCACTAATGTGGTATTCCGTCTTTCTAAACTACCTCAAAAAGGAGTAGATGTTCAAATAGCTGTCGAGGAATCATATGCAGCTATATACAACACTATCCATGAAACGGATTTCGAAGTGTTTCCTGCCGCTAATGTGAAAATCGCAAATAATGGTACTTTTGTACTTGCCCCAGATGATAAAGTTACCCCCAAGCGTGAAAGTTACACTGACTACGTTTGATGGAATGGAAGAGGATAAAACCTACATAGTACCTTTGACAGTAACATCTTCTACTGAAGGAGTAACATTTACTGAACGTCCAAGCATATGGTGCTTCTCGTTCAAGATTATCGCAACAAACCTAATACTAACAAAGGAGAAGATGCGGTACAAACAGTTCTTTATTTCGAAGTTAATGATACTAACCCGCTCAATGCCCTTGAGTTTCTGACTGAAAGTGGTAAATATTTTTTCGACCATATCGTACTTTTTGCTGCTAATATCAATTGGGATCCAGAGAAACAACGAGTATATTTAGCGAACAATGAAAATGTTCAATTCTTGCTCGACAATAATGATAAGTATCTACAACCATTGCGTAAAGCTGGTATGAAAATTATTATCAGCATCCTTGGTAATCATGACGAAGCTGGTGTCGCTCAACTTTCGGATATGGGAGCTAGGGAATTCGCCCGGGAACTGGCAGCTTATTGCCGTGCTTATAATCTGGACGGCGTCGCTTTCGATGACGAATATTCGAACTCACCAGACCTTTCAAACCCCTGGCTTGCAAGCCCATCAGCTTATGCAGGTTCACGATTAATGTATGAATGTAAAGCTGTCATGCCGGAAAAAATTGTCTCGCTCTATAACCTTGGCAACATGTATTCAAGTAGTCTCCAAGTTATCGATGGTATCGAACCTGGTCAGTATTGCGATTATGCTGTAGCTGACTATGGTGGTGCTGCTGGGCCAGGTACCGGTATGACATTGAAACAGTGTGCTGGTATGTCAATAGAACTAAGACGAGGCAGTGGCAACTCAAGTGAATCTACAGCGCGTTCTAGAAAAGAAGCTGGTTATGGATACTACATGTTCTTCGCACTTGACCCATCATTATATGGTTCACAAGTATATAGATGCCAATCCGTTTGTAAAGGTTTGTACGATGAAACATTAGTTTATCCAAGTTACTATTATAAAAAGAATAGTACAGAACGTGAAGCTATTAACTGATTAATGTATATTTTACCTTAAAAAGAATAGATATGAAATTATTTAAGAATTTAATGATAGTGTTATCGGTATCCCTCCTACTATGGGGTTGTTCTGATGATGATGAATCAATCAATAATGGTAATTCAACAATCTCACTATCGACCAATATACTCCAAGTGGATAAAAATGGAGGGGATGCTACAGTTACTGTAACAAGCTCCGATAACTGGCGGTTGTCAGGAATATGTGATTGGGCACATCCGTCAATAACTTCAGGTAAAGATGGTGATGTAGTTACTTTTACCATCGATCCTAACAAATTAGATGAAAAGCGTACTGCAACCTTCAAGTTTTCACAGGTTCTTCAGTTGTGCCACTACAAGTAGAGTCTCAACCTGCATATATAATGGATTTACTTTCTGACGAAGCTCTTTCTATTACTAAAGAAAAAGTACTGTGAGAATTCAACTTAATACCAATGTGGCCGACCCAACGATAACATATAGTGACGGTGGTGAAGAATGGCTGACATTTGATAGACGTAATGAATTCGGCGGTAAAGTAACTTTATCATTCACTGCTGCCGAGAACAAGACATATAAAGATCGTAGTACAAAAATTACAATCTCAAGCCCACTCGTTACTGAGAGTGTCAATGTAGATATTAATCAAAAACAAACAGATGCAATTATCACCGAAAGTAACACTTTAACATATGATCTAACAGCACGCACTATCTCTTTAAAAGTGAAATACAACGTCAATTACGCTATTTCCATAACAAAAGGGAAGGATTGGATCACTGATCAATCAATTTCCGAACCACAAAAAGGTGATGATGGTTTGACTACGGTTACTGTTACTTATAAACTATCCGCATCACCAGCTTCGCGTGGAGGTACAATTCATATTGCCCAAACCAGTGGTACATTAGCAAAAGATATTGCTATTGTTCAAAAAGATCCGGACGCCAGCCCTGTGGAAATTCCAGATGCCGTTCTTCGAGCACTTTGTATATCTAACGGTTGGGCTCTCCCTATTGATGATACCAAATGTATTATTCTTGAAGAAGGATTAAACGCAACTTCATTCTCTAACACCTCATACTCTAACCAGATTAAAGATCTAACCGGAATAGAGTATTTCCCTAACCTGACTTCATTACGTTTAGGTTATTGTTCAAACATGAAAAAGCTTGATATTTCAGGTTTACATAAGGTATCATCACTCACATTTAATAGCCCTACTATTTGTGAAGAGTATAATTTGGGAGATAATCCAATTACTAGTTTCAATGCAGGAGGTAGCTATGTTTATTCGGAGGCAGAAAGTCTTAAAGTCATCAGTAGTAAACTTGAGTCTTTGGATTTAAGTCTTGTTTCCTGGTATGCAAGTTATGATAATGTTACATCAATTGATGCTTCGGAATGTCCAGCATTAACAAACTTAAACGCCAATCGTAGCAGCAAAATTAAGACTCTTTATTTAAAGACTGGTCAAGTGATACCAAAGTTAACTAAGAATGATGCAACTACTATTGTTTACAAATAATTAATATATAGAGAAATAATTTATAGAGAATCCCTTTATTTACTCTTTCCAAATCTGTGAATAGAGTCAAATAAAGGATTATTGCTATCTATTTTTATCTAATGCTAGCTCTTATCTTAAAATACTCTTTTCATCTATAAACAAACCACAACCAGTACTCAAAGACCTTTTGAATTCCAACAATATTGAAATCAACTGATTATATAATCAATGTAACCTTAAAACTCTAAATCATATAAAGATTAAGAGTCATTCAAAAAACAAAACTATTCCACCTGCTCTTTCGGGTAATTCACCAAATACAGTGTCTTTGTCGCCCGAGTAAAAGCTGTATACAACCACCGGAAATAATCCGGAGTCAAATACTCATCTGTCATATACCCCTGATCTAAAAACACATTCTGCACTGTCCGCCTTGCGCTTTATGACAGGTTATTGCGTATGCATATTTCACCTGCAAAGCATTGTAATGCGGATCGGCTTTCATCTTTTTCATCCGGTCTCTTTTGTTTGGAATATCTATATAATCCTCAAGTACCGTATAGAACAATCGGTCATTGTCTTCTTTCGGCAATGCAGGTGAGTCCGAATGTAAAGTGTCTAATAATAGATTCGCATCCAATTCAAAATCATTCTGATCAGGAAAGCGGAGAGTAACTTCGGCAAAACGAAAACCATATATTTCACGAGTTCGACGAACACGCCGGACAACTGCAATTTCTCCATTAGCTATAAAATCCATCTCCTTATATTTCTCCGTCCAATAGTAATTATTTTTGGCTATCATCAACATATCTCCTGTATTCAATTCATCTTCACGCCAAAGAATTTGAGCACGTATTCCATTGTTATATAGGTTTGCACGTTTATTGGAACGACAGACAACAATCGTCTCATCCATACCATCATGATCGTAGCAATTAGTTAGTTCCTCTATCAGTTCAGTTCCCGGCACCAGTTTAATATCAGGAAAACCTGCTATTTTTATCTTAGGCAGAGAATAACAATCATCCTCTGCTATCAATTGCCTCAACTGTGTGGCATTCCATAATATTCCGGATTCTTGCACCTGACGGACTACTTGAGTAAGATCAATCTCACGTACTTCAAGTCCATACCCCTTCAATGCATCGGAAAAAAAGTGCCGGGCTTAACTCCTCTCCTACCGGAGGAAGCTGCGCGGTATCACCCATTAACAAGAGACGACATCCCTGTCCTGAATAAACAAATTGCACCAAATCATCCAATAAACGTCCTGTTCCAAACATACTGCCCGACAGTCCTTCGTTTGAAATCATGGAAGCCTCGTCGACAATAAACAATGTATTGGTAGCTAAATTGTCATTGATCGAAAAGTTACTAAGTTCATTAGAAAAAGATTGTTGTCTATATATTTTTTTATGAATAGTAAAAGCCGGATGTCCTGCATACACTGAAAAAAACTTTTGCCGCACGTCCTGTAGGAGCCAACAATACAGATTTCTGCTGCAGCTGATCCATCGTTTTCACCAATGCCCCTACCAACGATGTTTTACCAGTACCAGCATACCCTCTTAAGATAAAGACTTCATCTGCCAGTGTGGACAGCAGAAACTCTGAAAGAGATTTTACAGCAATTTCCTGCTCTAAAGTTGGCTGATAAGGAAATTTTCCTTAATTTGCCTTTCTAAATAGTTATTTATCATTTTTGTACGAGAAAAAAAGTTCGAGGAACTATCGTATTTAAATTTATTTATTCTATTTTTGCGATGCGAATATAACAACTAAAAACATAATTTATCATGAAAACAGTATTTAATATTGTATTGGTGCTTTGTGCTGCTGCACTGATTTACATCTGTTACACCAGCATTATGGGTCCTATCAATTTGAAAACGCAAAAAAAGAAAGAGAAAAAGCAGTCATTGCCCGTTTGATCGACATCCGTAAGGCACAGCAGGAATACCGTTCGCTGCACCGCGGAATGTATGCACCCAAATTAGACACACTGATTGATTTCGTTAAAAATCAAAATTGCCGTTCGTTATGAAGATGGGAATGTTAACTGACAAGCAATTGGAAGATGGACTGACTGAAAAGAAAGCCATGGCTATCATCGAAAAAGCAAAGAAAACCGGTAGATACGATGAAGTTAAGAAATGGGGACTTGAAAACTTCAAACGTGACACTATGTGGGTAGCTGTATTGGATACTATCTATCCCAAAGGATCAATGCCGACTCTATGAAATATATTCCTCACGGAATGGTGCTCAATTCGAAATGAACGTGAAAAATGACACTGCCAAGTCTGGTGCTCCGGTATATTTGTTCGAAGTGAAAGCTCCATACGAAACTTATTTGAGCGGACTTGACAAACAAGAAATCATCAACCTAAAAGACCTGGATTCTAAACTAGGCAAATATAGCGGCTTGATGGTAGGTTCTATCGATACTCCAAACAATGGTGCTGGTAACTGGGAATAATGATTGATTTTACTAAATCAAAACAATATACTTTATCCATCCGTCTTAGTACGGATGGATTTTCTTTTTCTATCTATAACCCGATTCATGACGATTCGCTTTCAATAATAGAGAAAGAGATAAATGCGTCTTCATCCCTTACAGCAAATCTAAAAACACTCTTTCACGAATCGGATTTCCTCAATCATCCTTACAAACGAGTAAACATTATGATGGCAGGCAAGCGTTTTACGATTGCGCATTAGAATTGTTTGAAGAGGAACAGGCGGAACTTCTGTTTTATCATAATCATCAGAAAAAAGAAAACGAAACGGTGCTCTATAATATTCTAAGAAAGAATAATGTAGCTGTCATCTTCGGCATAGACAAAAGCGCACAGACCTTTTTGAATGAACAATATCCCGAAGCTCGTTTCTATTCTCAATCTACTCCATTCATCGATTATTTTTCTGTAAAAAGCAGATTGGGAAACAGTAAGAAGATGTATGCTTCTATACGCAAAGACGGCATTGACATCTATTGTTTTGAACGAGGACATCTGCTTCTGGCTAATTCCTTTGAATGTACGCACACAGAAGACCGTATTTACTATTTATTGTACGCCTGGAAACAACTGGAGTTTAATCAGGAACGGGATGAGTTACACCTAACCGGAATACTTCCGGAGAAAGACGTTTTAATGAGTGAATTGAAAAAGTTTATCCTACAGGTATTCATCATGAATCCTGCAACTAATATTGACATGCAAGCCTTATTAACATGCGAGTAATCAGCGGTATTTACAAACGAAGAAGATTTGACGTGCCTCGGACATTTAAAGCACGCCCTACGACAGATTTCGCCAAAGAAAATCTGTTTAATGTACTCAATAACTATATCGATTTTGAAGAAGGAATAACAGCTCTTGATTTGTTTGCCGGAACGGGAAGCATCAGTATCGAATTGGTATCCCGCGGATGCGACCGTGTTATCAGCATTGAGAAAGATCCTGCACATCACTCATTCATCTGCAAAATTATGAAAGAGGTGCAGACAGACAAATGTCTGCCGATACGCGGAGATGTATTCAAGTTTATCAAAAATGGCCGCGAACAGTTCGACTTCATCTTTGCCGATCCTCCCTACGCTTTAAAAGAGTTGGAAACAATACCCGAATTAATCTTTCAGAATAATCTTCTCAAAGAAGGAGGATTATTGGTACTGGAGCATGGAAAAGATAATAATTTCGAAGAAAATCCACATTTCCTTGAGAGAAGGGTGTATGGAAGTGTGAACTTCTCACTATTCAGATAAGATCCAAATACAATTTCATCCTTATTAAAGTAGCGGAGCCAATAAACGCACGATAGACTCCGCAGCTTTTTGTCTCCACGAACGTCTGCCCCAATTCTTCAAAAAGATCTGTGTACTTTCGCGCTGGTCCTGAAGAAATATTTCTTTCATTTCAAGGGCAGTTTCTACGTCATACATAAAAGCATTCACCTCAAAGTTATGCTCAAAGCTACGGAAGTCAACATTGGTAGAGCCTACAGTGGAAAGCATATCATCTGAAACCATCAGCTTAGAATGTAGAAAACCTTTCTTATAAAAATAGACCTTAACACCTGCCTGCATCACATCTGCCAAATAAGAACGCGATCCAAGATGAGTTATCCAGTTATCTGCACGTTCCGGTAACATCAAGCGTATATCCACCCCAGACAATGCTGCTGTTTGCATAGCTGCTAATATTGGTTCTGTAGGCAAAAAATAAGGTGTTTGCATATAGAAATATTTTTTTGCACTGGTAATGGCAACAGTCAATCCCTGCATGATTCTTTCCATGGCCCGATAGGCTCACTCGCGACAATTGCACTAAAGAACTTCCGCAAGAGTCAATCTTCGGAAATAACGGGAAGCGGTTATCAACGTACGGTCTACAAAATACCAATCAAGCAAAAAGCCGTTTGTAAACCATGCACTGCCTTGCCTTCCAACATGATATGCGTATCTCGCCAAATCCCCCAAGAAAAGCCACGCATATAACGTTCTGCCAGGTTCATTCCCCCAACGAAGCCCACGCGTCCGTCAATAACGACAATCTTTCTATGGTTGCGGTAATTCACCCTACTGGTAAATAAGGGAAAACGTACTTCAAAAAGCTCCTGACTTCAATACCGGCATTGCGCATTTCTTCAAAAAACGGTTAGGCACATGCCAGCAACCTACATCATCATAGATAACCCGTACTTCAACCCCGTGAGAAGCTTTTTCTATCAGCACATCCCTGACCATACGCCCGATAGCGTCATCTTCAAAGATGTAATATTCCATGTGGATATGCTGCTTCGCTTTTTGCAGTTCACGCAACAATGATTGAAGTTTGGTATATCCTTCGGTATAGACTGCCACACGGTTCCCCTCAAATGGAAACGCTTGATTCGTTTGCTGGAAAAGCTGAATAAGACGGGAGTATTCATAAGGAACGTCCGAACAATCCTGTGCGAGATATTCGGCCATTGGTTTCTTCAATAAGCGGTCGTAGCTTTTTTGCCCAATGATACGTTCGCGACGTTGACTCCGCCCAAAGAAAAAATAAAAGACAAGTCCGACAATAGGAAGGAAAGTAATATGAGTATCCATGCCATGGTTTTAACCGGATTCCGGTTGTCAAGAATGATGATGACAATCGTACCGATAATGGCTCCAAAATAAAGAATATCAAAAGCCACTGTTGCTATCTGGCTAAGCATATAGTTCCAATCAATCATAGGAATCTCCTTTCATACGGATACTAAACAACAAATATAGAGTAAATTCTCGGATTAACAAAGAAGTCCCGGCAACAACATTGAATCGTTGTGCCGGGACTTCCTGTTTTTATTTAAACCTATTACTCTGCTTTAGTGTGGTCTGCCACCTCCAAAGCCACCACGCGGGCCACGAGGTCCACCACCATCAAAACCGCCATGACGCATATTGCCGCGAGCTTCTTTATTTCCAAAAACATTCAGACGATAAGAGAAACGAAGCATGCAGTAGCTATTAATTCCGTTATATTCAGAAACAGAACGCATATCGGCTGTTAACGAACGGCTGATATTAGATTGCTGCCGCAGAATATCATATACTTCAAACTGATGGTTGCGGCATTGCCTTTCAGGAAGTTTTGGGCAATCTGTGCATTCCAAATAAGTTCATTCTTATTCATACTGGCATCACGATAACCACGACGAGCGTTATTAGTGATATTGGTAGACAACGTCATACTCCAAGGTAAAGAGATATTAGTACTTGCACCATAACCAAATGTATAGGGTTCTTGATTGTTTTCCGGACGCAGTTGATTTCGCTCAAAGTTATAGTTGATTGAACCATTCAAGGTAAATTCAAACCAGTCGTTACGGAAAGTTCCATTCAATTCTCTCCGAAAGTCAGTGTCGTACTAGTGTTCTTGTCATTTATTTTAGTATCGTCATTAAAAAGATAAGAAACCGCATTGGTATAATTAGCACGGGAGAAAGAATTTATGGTAAACCGCTTATCTCTCAATGCAGTATTGAATCCAAACATTCCCATCGCATTCCAGTTTCCGTTGATATTCTCCGGTTTAACAGTCACTCCACCAGTACTCTGATTATAAGTAGTGGCATTAGTAATGCTATTTTGAGTCATATTCAAGTTTGCATGAGCCATCATGCCACGCTGTTTATCTGCATTATAAGTATTATAAAACAAACGCATAGAATGAGAGAAAGAAGGTTTCAATCCCGGATTACCCTTACGGATATTCAACGGATTAGAGTCATCAGTTACATCAAGCAAATTTTCCATACTCGGCTGGCTTGCACGTCCCCGATAGGTAAAGCGCAACTGGCTGACTTTAGAAAATCTGTAACGAAAATCAACGTTAGGAGCAAAATTGAACACATTTCTTTTTTACTACAGTATCTACTTCGGCCTTCTTATAATCCAATCTGGTGTTCTGCGGTTGCAAAGATACTCCAAAGTTCAATCTATATTCTCGCGGATAATATTTAGTCCTGCATTAATATCATGGTTATAATATTTATATTGAGCATACTTACTCAAATCTCTATCTTTATTCTCTTCATATCCTACAGGCAGACCATCACCAAAATTCCAAAACCAATCCTGTCCTTTATCTGCATCAGGAATCAAGCTGTATGTACTTCTGTCACTTTCACTATATTTATATTGAAATTTATAGCGGAACTGTAAGAAGGTAGCTCTCGCAATCGGTTCGCTATAAGTCAGTTCGGCAGTATAATCATAATTCTTGGTTGGAGAAGTAGTATATTGTTTACGCTCATCATCTTCTTTTTTTGCATTATCATCAAAATAACGCGTCAATGATTCACTAAACTGTTCGCTGTCATTATCTCCATAACTAAATGTACCACGGAAAGTGATGTTTCGTCCCTGATTATTCAATCTACGATTCACTTGCAAAGAAGCATTTGCAGAGAGATTCTGCCCTTCAGATTTTGATTCACTATTACTGGCGTTGACACGAATAGCTTCTAAAGGATCATCCGTACTTCCCCAGAAAATCTTATTCAAAAACTCATTAGGATTAGACACCAAATTAAATGGATCTCCATTAAAAGTACCCGATTCGGAAATAGAATAACTATTAGACTTTCCATAAGAAACGTTCGGACGGAAAATGATATTTGTCAATGTGTCCGGTTTCCACTCCAACCGAAAGTCTGCATTAAAGTTCGTATTCTTATTGCGGCCTTTACTGTTCGAATTTGAATAAGAATTTCCATTTTGCAGGAAACGTTCCGAGTAGTTTGTAGATGTTGCATCCCGATCACTGAAATTATAACGGGCACTACCTCCCAGTTCCAATTTTTCAGTCTAGGTAGCAAAGTTAGCCCCTAACATCTTGGTAGCAGTCAAACCATTGCTGTTCCGGAAACGAGGTCCGCCACCTCCACCGGAGAATCCCTGATCGTTCACATTATTAGCAGAACCGATTAAAGAGAATTGGCTATTATCGACAAAACGATTCAACATCAAGTTGCTTCCGTAACGATCTTCTGTACCACCGGCAACACTTGCATTACCAAACCAACCTTGATTCATACCTTTCTTCACTTTCAGGTCAAGAACAGTTTCTTCTTCTCCGTCATCTATTCCGGTAACACGTGCCAAGTCCGATTTTTTATCGTATGTTTTCAGTTTGTCGATCATGTTGACCGGTAAGTTCTTCAATCCGGTTTTCACATCACCGCCAAAGAACTCTTTACCATCCACCATAATCTTCTTTACTTCTTTACCATTGATTTTGACGTTACCGTCATCGTCTATTTCTGCTCCCGGAAGTTTCTTCACCAACTCTTCGAGCATCGCCCCTTCGGGAGTACGGTAAGCTGTTGAGTTATATTCCAGCGTATCTTCTTTCACGACACCTGCGGAGCTTCGGCAGTAATCACCGCTTCCTTCAGCATGACAGCATCAGGTCCAATGTAATGGTTCCCAATTTTTTATCAGTGGCGTTAGCAGATAATTGTACCGGTACGAGCTTGGTTCGGAATCCAATATAGGAAACTTTCAACACATATTTTCCGGCTTTTACTTTGGGGAGAGTAAACCATCCTTGGTTACTACTGGCTATACCGGCGGCATAAGCACTATCAGGTAATGATAGCAATTGAACTGTAGCCTGCGCTGCGGGCTCTTTAGTATCGGATTCCACCACACGTCCCGAAACGGTAATAACCTTATTCTGTGCAAAAATTGAGAAGGTGCATAGCAACATCAGCACCAACCCTGCTGAAAATCTTTTCATTTACCTTATTTACGATTATATTAGTAGCAATAACAATGTCTTTTTGACAAATCGAATCGTAAAAGGTTTAATTGAAAAGAAAATTATCTTTTAAAGAATCGATCAACAAGCGCTTTTTTCAGACCAAACTCCAGACAAAGCACATTAAAAACCAGAAAAGTAAGGAAAGAGGAAGTATCGACGTTTATCACATCTCCTTGCATAACACGCCACAACATACCACCAAAGACGAACAAGAATGTCAAAAAGATAGCATTACGAACAGCCGAATTCCGGATTTGCTCCGTTTCACGGCTTTCATTCTTACTCAATGCAAAGATTATTAACAAGCATCCTGCCATCATCAACAACTTTGTACATTCTTTATAAAACAGCAAGTTAGTATCAGTTACTACTCCCTGCATCACCAAAATAAAAGGATGAACAGAGCTACCAACAAGACAACATATCCTAAAGGACGACAATATACAGGTAATAATGCTTTCATGATTAAACGTTTTAATGAGACAAAAGTAAGTAAAAAAAGATATTTTATATACATTTGCAGAGTAAAAAAGCAAAAGAATCATGAGTAACAAGAAGTTATTCTCTGCGAAAGCTTGGAAACGAGCCTCGGTCGTGCCATTGAGCTATGTCCGCATGACAAATTATTCGTCCTCACAGACGAGCATACCCAGCGTCTTTGTCTCCCTTCTCTAAAGGAATCGGATCTGTTAAAAGATGCTGTAGAAATCTGTATCGGAGCAGAAGATGTGCATAAAACTCTGGAAACACTCGCTTCCGTCTGGATGGCATTAAGTACTCAAGGGGCTACCCGCCACTCTTTACTTATCAATCTTGGAGGAGGATGGTGACAGATCTCGGAGGTTTTGCCGCAGCTACATTCAAACGGGGCATTTCCTATATCAATATACCAACCACTCTGCTCGCTATGGTGGACGCATCAGTGGGGGGTAAAACAGGAATCAACTTCAACGGACTGAAAAATGAAATCGGTGCTTTCGCTCCGGCAAACAGTGTATTGATTGAAACTGAATTCCTACGCACATTGGACACACACAATTTCTTCTCCGGATATGCTGAAATGTTGAAGCACGGTTTGATTAGCAATACGGCACATTGCAGAATTGCTCAATTTCGATTCCTCTAGTATTGATTATGCAGCTCTCAAACATTGGTAGGTCAATCGGTACAAGTGAAAGAAGATATTGTAGAACAGGATCCCTTCGAACATGGAATCCGCAAAGCATTAAATCTGGGACACACCGTAGGACATGCGTTCGAAAGTATGGCACTGGCAGAAAACCGTCCTGTATTACATGGATATGCAGTAGCTTGGGGAATTGTGTGCGAACTGTATCTTTCTCATCTCAAAGTAGGTTTCCCGAAAGAGAAAATGCGGCAAACGATCCAGTTTATCAAGGATAATTATGGTGTATTTACTTTCGACTGCAAGAAATATGACCAACTGTATGCATTTATGACGCATGATAAAAAGAATACTTCAGGTACTATCAATTTCACCTTACTAAAAGATATTGGAGACATTTGCATCAATCAGACTGCCGATAAGGACACTATCTTCGAAATGCTCGACTTCTATCGCGAATGTATGGGAATTTAATCCATCCTACATCAGATATACCACATAGTAAAAGGGAATGAAATAGACTTCATTCCCTTTCTCTTCCCAATCCCTATAGATATTATTGCCTATTGTGAGGCAATTGTCCGCACTATTGTTCTAAGTTACTCATTCGATATTGTGAAAGCGACATTCCTGTATGCTTTCTAAAAAAAACGTCCAAGCGACGATTGATTCGCAAAGTTCGTTTTAATCGCTATTTCCTGAATGTTCAGGCTTGTGTTTTTCAACAAAGCCTTGATTTCTAATATGATGTATTCAACAATCCAGTCTTTAGCAGACTTCCCGCTTGTCTCCTTAATTACCATAGTCAGGTATTTGGAAGTAATACACAGTTTATCCGCATAAAAAGCCACATCCTTATTCTCCTTAAAATGCTTCATGATAAGCCCAAAGAATTTATTAGCCAACTCTTCTTTACGGGTATCCCTGCGGGCAGTCATCAAGGTCGATTCCTTTTGATAAGCATTGAACAGTTCCAGATACAGATACCTCAACAAATGAATAATCAGCTCACGCCTATATATATCTTGAGAGGTAACTTTATCTTTTATCATACCCAGATAATTATACATCCGGGGAATATCGCGTTCCGTCTGCGGATACCAGTAATGAGTCCGCATATAGAAAAAGAAATGCGGAGAAAATCTGGGCACACCACTTAACGCATCACTAAACAGTGAAGTAGATATAACCATCGTAACGGTCGAGAAATCTTCACTTGGCTCACTAAATGAGACAAATTGTCCGGGTAATAATATAATCAATTCCTCCGGTTGTATCCAATGTACATCTTCATGCACTGTAATTTTGGCCTTTCCACCTAAACAATATATAATCAAAGCTGATTGATTATTAGAAGGATAAGAAGTCAAAGGAAGATACTTCAGATTTTGATAAAATTTAAAATCGTCACCCAGGACGTATATCTCTAACGTCTCTCTATTTTTAATGTCTAACATTTAACACCTTTCTAAACTAAGTCTTTTTACAAATGTATAACTTCCTAATTTACCACGCACCAAAAATGGAAATATAGTATCATACTAAGGAAGTCAAACACCTTTTATTTACATTAATTTATAAACAAACTCTCTGATTGTTAGTTCATTTATCATTTTCCTATTTCGTTTTATTATAGACTGACCTGGTTTTTATAGTGTTTTTAGGACAAGAAAAGGATTAATGCTTTCAAATGAAAAATAAGTAGATTGTTTTCTAATTCAAGCAAAATTAAAGAAATGTACTTTTATATCACATAAGAGGCAATCAAAAGAACTACTAACTCATTGAGATAAAGATTTGCATGACCACAAGAAAGACTAATAATCAGAATAATAGCTATAAATCGGCACAATTCATACTAGAAAAATCAACGGATTATTTGCTAATTAAAAATTAATCTGTACTTTGCATCCGCAATTCGGGGTGTAGCTCAGCCCGGTTAGAGTACGCGTCTGGGGGGCGTGTGGTCGCTGGTTCGAATCCAGTCACCCCGACTGGAAGAAAGCATTGATAATCTGATGATTGTCAATGCTTTTTGCTTTTTAGACAATTCTCGTAACTATGGCAGTTTGGCGGGATGGTTGAAAACGGCTCAGTTTCTTTTTAAGATGCATCCTTCATGACCAATAAAGAAGGAAGCGCTTTAAAGACTTTTCATTGGCAGCAATCCCCACACAAGTATCATAGCTTAAAATAAGCAATCCATGAATTATCGGCAATACCAAATCCTCTATTTCAACCAAAGGATACAGATGTACCCTATTTGCATACTGCTTATTTATCTTATATATTTGTCCTACATATTCTTCACTTCCACTGCTGAAATAATATAAATGAATAAAACTCCCTCCATCTTCCAATAAACGACGCACATAAGTGAAAAGAAAACTATCCATACTTCCATTTATCAATACAGCCACTTCATCTCCATTACGATAGTCACGATTTACAAAGATAGCAACAGGACAAGAAGCATGCTCTAACACATCATCCACTTTTTTACGAAACAAACCAAAAAAAGAAGTCATCGACTTTTCACCGTCAGTCATAAAGCGAGGCCCTGCGCCTAACAACAAAATATCCGGTGACTCCGCTTCTACAGTGGAAATCATATCAGATACCAAATTATCAGTTACTCTATAACGCTTCTCTATATGTATATTCAAGTGCTCTGCCTGTTTATCAACAGGAATAAAACTTTCTTCAAAAAATTGCTCAACACTAGTAGGATTCACATCGGTACCCGTTGTATAATGAGCTGCAATTACCTGATGATAAGAAGTTGTTTTCCAAAGAGTAATTTGTATACCGATAATAGCTTACCACCTGTTTCGGGACGTCCAAAGAACAAAAGCAATTTTCGTTGCAAAACCGTTTTTTGTTCTCTTACTGCAAAGCCCCATTCGACTAAATTTAATAAAGGTGTCGTCATAAAAGTCGTAACCAAAGCCATTATGATAAGAATAACAAAGATAGATGGAGGAAGTACCCCCAACTCATAACCGATATTCAATGCCACCAATTCCATCAATCCACGGGTATTCATCAAAGTACCTATGGTGAAACTATCTTTCCAAGACTCACCCACCAAACGAGAGGCCACAGCACATCCACCAAATTTTCCGACAACCGCTACAGTAATCAATAACAGGCATACACACCATAATTCCGGCGTATTAATTAATCCTATCTGTGTGCGTAATCCTGTAAAAGCAAAAAATAACGGTAGAAAAAAAACCAATGCTATATCCTCAACCTTCTCCATCATTACCTTACGGAAACCAAAATTAGAAGGCATGACTACACCCGCCATAAAAGCACCAAACAAAGCATGAATCCCCAAAATTTCCGTAATAGCCGCCGATACAATCAAAACCAAAAATATAAAACTGACAAAGGTCTTGTTATAACTTCTTTATTGGAATAAAGTGTACCGATTTTCTTTAAAAACGGACGAACAACAACAAACATCACAGCTATATAGACAAATGTAAGAAGAACTGTATACAAAGCACCTCCCAACGTTCCTGCTTTTGTAATAGCAATGACAACCGCCAACAAACACCAAGCTGTCACATCATCATTGGCTGCAGATGCTATCGTAAGAATTCCTACAGGTTTCCGTGTCATATTCCGTTCTTGAATAATACGGGCCAAAACCGGAAAAGCGGTAATACTCATAGATATACCAATAAATAAAGCAAATGGAAGAAATGCTGTTTGCTGGGAAGCATATTCCTCATATACCCAGTAAGAAGCCAACATTCCCAAGAAGAAAGGTACCAAAATTCCTGCATGACTAATAACTAATGTTTCATTTATCTTATTTTTCAATACTCCGAAATCAACCTCCATTCCAATAACAAACATAAATAGTACCAACCCTAACTGACTGATAAGTTCCAGATTAGTCAAAGAATCCGGTTGAAACAAAAAGCCGAAAAACTCAGGATAAAGAGATCCCAGCAGGGAAGGCCCCAAGACAATTCCTGCCACTATCTCACCTATCACTCCCGGTTGCCCTATATAGCGGAATGCAGACGCAAAAATACGAACCGCAATCAATACAACTATAATTTGAATGAGTAAAATGGAAAAAGGATGCTCCAGATTATCAAGTAATATAGTTTTAAACATAGTAAAAGCATCATCACCTGCTGTCGCTGGCTTTATAGATGACAAATGCAAAAAACGCTCACCACCTGCTATAGCGGTATAAATCAACCCTCCGAATATCAATAGCATCATCAAGTAAATAAAGTAGTTTTTACGTGCCTTTCTCATACTCGTTATACAGAAATAATATTAATGAAAATATAACAAATAAAGCTGTTAAAGAGTTCATCAACCAAAAACCTTTTTCATACCTTTGCTCTACAAATTTCATGAAGATGTCCGAACGCAAATAATACATATCGATATGGATGCATTCTACGCATCGGTAGAACAACGTGACAACCCCGAATTATGTGGAAAACCGCTTGCTGTGGGACACGCTGAAGAACGAGGTGTGGTAGCTGCTGCCAGTTACGAAGCCCGCCGTTACGGAGTACGTTCCGCCATGTCATCACAAAAAGCCAAAAGACTTTGCCCAGAACTGATTTTTGTTCCGGGGCGAATGAATGTATATAAAACTGTATCCCAGCAGATACATGATATTTTTCATACCTATACAGATATCATAGAGCCTCTGTCACTAGACGAAGCTTTTCTGGATGTAACTGAAAATAAAGCAGGCTTTTCACTTGCTATAGATATAGCCAAAGATATTAAAAAGCGTATTCGCAAAGAATTGGGATTGATAGCTTCAGCCGGGGTCTCTTATAACAAGTTTCTAGCCAAAATAGCATCGGATTACCGCAAACCCGACGGATTATGTACAATACATCCCAACCAAGCATTGGATTTCATCGCCCACCTTCCCATCGAATCTTTTGGGGAGTAGGTCCGGTAACAGCCCAAAAATGCACACATTAGGGATTCATAATGGTACCCAATTACAAGCCTGCACTTTAGAAATGCTTACCCGGCAGTTTGGTAAAGCAGGTAATCTGTATTACGATTTCGCACGAGGCATTGACCTCCGTCCTGTAGAACCCATAAGAATCCGTAAGTCCGTAGGATGCGAACATACATTGGAAAAAGACATTTCTCTTCATTCTTCCGCCATCATTGAACTATATCATGTAGTTACCGAATTGCTAGAAAGACTGAAACGCACTAATTTCAGCGGTAACACACTTACTTTAAAAATAAAGTTCCATGACTTAGCCAAATAACCCGCAGCATCACTCAAAACAGTGAACTGACAAGTATGGATAAAATTCTTCCGTTAGCAAAAAATTACTGAAAGAAATTGATTATGAAAGCCACCCCATCCGCCTTATCGGACTATCCATATCTAATCCAAAAGAAGAAAAAGAAGAAATAAAAAACAATGGGAACAACTTTCATTGGAATTTAAAGAGTGGGATTAAGGTACTGGATAAATGAATCAATATAAGATTCCATTGTTTCAAACCCCTTCACTCCATTCTTTAATTCTAATCCATAATATATTCCCGCCAGCAAACCTGTCAATGCTCCTACCGCATCACTTGACTTACCTGAGTTTATAGCCGAAAATACGCACTCCTTATAACTATTTCCTGCCATAAACCAATTGACCACTGATTCCACCGTATCTACAACAAAGCTTCCATTACAAAGATTTTGCCTGTTAACCTCCACATCACATCTCTGCTCAGCCTGCTGTAATGCCTGTTCTTTATCTTCATATTCCAACAGGCAACGAATGAACTCAATAAAAAACCAAGTATACTTAAAGCTATAACGACTATTATGAGTGATCTTAATAAAAGAAAAAATCTCCTCTTAGATAAAGGAGAAAAAGCCAAAACACAACACCCCATCAAACTGCGGTTGCCACTATTAGAATCCGAAGACACTCCCCTGAAATTTTCATGATTGCTTTTTGGGTCACCTGATCAATATCAAACTCAATGTTTTCTCCTGTATACTTTCTATTGAAATACCAGTTTCTTAAATTCTGCTGATAAAGTTCCAAATTGCAACGACTGTCCAAAGCACATAATAACATCGAGGTATTCCCTGAACATTTATCTCCCCGAAGATAAGATTTTGTCCATATAGGTTTAAATGTCCCTTTTCCTTTTCCCCTGTAAGGCATTCCCAACCAATCTCCTAATATAAATCCCGTTAGTCCTGTTTTAATTCTTTTCATGGCATGTGTTAATTACAAAGCACAAAAATAATAAAAAGAGAAACAAATCCTTGCCTTCCATTGTTAAATTCATAATTAATGGGTATTGATAAGTATGTATGCTACAACTAATTTTGTTGCCAACAGAAAATGTATTACCGGGTAATAAAGAAAGGAGAACAAATGAAAAGAATCGTATTACTCCGCCATGGAGAAAGTACTTGGAACAAAGACAACCGTTTTACAGGATGGACAGATGTAGATTTAACCGAAAAAGGTATCGCTGATGCCAACCAAGCAGGTATACTCTTAAAAGAAAAAGGATTTCATTTTGATAAAGCTTACACTTCTTTTTTAAAGCGTGCAGTCAAAACATTAAACTGTGTGCTAGATAAAATGGATCAAGATTGGATACCTGTAGAGAAAAGTTGGCGTCTAAACGAGAAACATTATGGCGTATTGCAAGGATTAAACAAAAGCGAAACAGCTTCTAAATATGGAGAAGAACAAGTATTGATATGGCGTCGTAGCTTTAACGTAGCCCCAAAGCCTATCGGAAGACGATCCGCGCAATCCGAAAACAGATACCCGTTATAAAGAAGTTCCTGACAAAGATCTTCCACGTACTGAATCTCTGAAAGAAACAGTAGAACGTATATTACCTTATTGGAAATGCATCATTTTCCCCAATCTAGCTACAGCAAACGAACTGCTGGTAGTGGCTCATGGAAACAGCCTCAGAGGAATTATTAAATATTTGAAACACATACCGGATGAGGAAATTGTAGGCCTTAATCTACCTACCGCTATTCCGTATGTGTTCGAGTTTGATGATGACCTGAATTTGAAGAAAGACTACTTTTTGGGAGATCCGGAAGAAATAAAAAAACTAATGGAAGCAGTAGCCGATCAAGGAAAGACCACCCCCGACGGCAGGAAATAATTTTCCTGCGCTGTCCGAAACCTCCATCACAGAATGGAGAATACATCAAAATAGTGTTTTCAATAATGCATTCAAGCGCAATCATACGCCTTTATACTAGAAAGAAAACATTATGGATAAAGAATTATTAATCAATAAAAGAAAAAAATAGTATGAGTAAAATAACAAATTTATTGGGTGACCAAGCAGCATTTTATTTAGAGCACACCTGTAGAACTATAGATAAATCATTAATCCATATCCCTTCTCCAAACACCATTGATGATACTTGGATATCATCAGACCGCAATATTCGTACCCTAAGCAGTCTTCAAGCCCTGTTAGGACACGGGCGACTTGCAAATACAGGGTATGTATCTATTCTTCCTGTAGATCAAGGCATAGAACATACAGCAGGAGCCTCATTTGCTCCCAATCCACTTTACTTTGATCCGGAAAATATTGTAAAACTCGCTATTGAGGGGGGCTGTAATGCCGTAGCCTCTACTTTCGGAGTATTAGGTTCCGTTGCCCGCAAATACGCCCACAAGATTCCTTTTATTGCCAAACTAAATCACAATGAATTATTGACTTATCCCAATTCTTACGACCAAGTGATGTTTGGTACTGTAAAAGAAGCCTGGAATATGGGGGCTGTAGCAGTAGGCGCCACTATCTATTTCGGTTCTGAACAGAGCCGCAGACAACTGGTTGAAATAGCGGAAGCTTTTGAATATGCCCACGAACTAGGCATGGCTACTATTTTATGGTGTTACTTACGTAATAATGCTTTTAAAAAAGACGGCGTAGATTATCATGCAGCAGCCGATTTGACCGGACAAGCCAATCATTTGGGAGTTACTATCAAAGCGGATATTGTAAAACAAAAATTACCGGTCAATAACGGTGGTTTTACAGCCATTAAATTTGGAAAGACAAATGATAAAGTTTATACCGATCTGACTTCAGAACATCCTATCGACCTCTGCCGCTATCAAGTAGCCAATGGATACATGGGACGTGTAGGATTAATCAACTCTGGAGGTGAATCTCATGGCAGTTCTGATCTAAAAGACGCGATAATAACAGCAATCGTTAATAAACGTGCCGGAGGCATGGGTCTCATAAGTGGACGTAAAGCCTTTCAAAAACCGATGAAAGACGGAATTGAATTGTTAAATACCATTCAAGATGTTTATTTGGATTCAAGCATCACTATAGCTTAACTTTCACTATATGTCCAAGCCGGGAACAAAACAGCCACCTTTCCATGTTCTCGGCTTTTTTATACTCTCGGCTTCCTTTTTTAAGTAGCAACCTTCAAGTATTAAGATAATATTCCTACCTTTGCAATCCGATACACATTATTATATTATATAAGGTATGATGCAAATAAAAGTAACGGCACCCGCTCAAATATATACAACGATCCAGCTCCCCTCTTCCAAGAGTATCAGCAACCGTGCATTGATTATCAACGCACTGGGAAATAGAACATTCCAACTTGAGAACCTATCTGACTGCGATGATACCCAAGTAATGATTCACGCCTTAAATGACGGCAAAAATACCATAGACATTATGGCAGCCGGAACAGCCATGCGCTTTCTTACCGCTTATTTGTCCGTCACTCCGGGAACACGGATCATCACTGGTACACAACGTATGCAACAACGTCCCATCCAGGTGTTGGTCAATGCTTTACGTGAGTTAGGAGCAGAAATAGAATACATAATCAATGACGGATATCCTCCTCTGCGTATCACCGGACACAAACTGCAGAAAGATACCATCAGCCTGCCGGGCAATATCAGTTCTCAATATATCTCAGCCTTATTGATGATTGCTCCTATACTAAGTAACGGGCTGGCCCTTACACTGACAGGAGAAATTATATCCCGCCCTTATATCAATCTTACCCTACAGTTGATGAATGACTTTGGAGCCAAAGCCAAATGGCTCAATGAATATCAACTAAAAGTTGAGCCACAACCCTACCAATCCATACCTTTCTACGTGGAAGTGATTGGAGCGCAGCTCATATTGGTATCAGATAGCCGCTCTTTCCAACAAAGCGGAAATCATTTTACCGGGATTATTCGAAACAAGCTATCAAGGGGACAGTAAGTGGCTGAAATTTTCCAGTTACTAGGAATCGAAGTATTTATGGAAATAAATGGTAACATTGAAAAAGACCGATAAAATAGCCGAACGTCTGGATTATGATTTCATCAACCAACCAGATTTGGCACAAACATTTGTTGTCACTTGTGCGTTAATGAATATTCCCTTCCGCTTCTCAGGCTTACAAAGTTTGAAGATTAAAGAAACAGACCGTATAACAGCCTTGATAAAAGAAATGGGAAAGCTAGGATATATACTTCATGAAATAGACGATCGTATTCTGTCTTGGGAAGGTGAACGATGTGAAATGACCGCTGATGCCGCCATTGACACTTATGAGGACCACCGTATGGCTATGGCGTTCGCTCCGGTTTGTGTAGTGATGCCCGAAATCCGGATTAACAACCCACAGGTCGTTTCAAAATCCTATCCTTACTATTGGGAAGATTTAAAGAAAGCTGGTTTTATAATAGAGGAGATATAAAGTTATGCTCATACTTATTATTGGTCTGATTATTTTGGCAGGTATCGCCATGCAGTGGGAGTTTTACACAACCGCCAGATACAAAAAAAGATAGAAAGCGGAGAATTGAAGACCGCTCCCGAAATAGTGGAAGCAGACGCTGAATGTTGTGGACAACATGAAATTTGTGAAAAAGAAAGCCTGCTTGCCGCTGTCAGCAAAAAAATAGAATATTATGATGATGAAGAACTGGACCGCTTTCGCGGCCGTCCCTCAAATGGTTATAATGAAGAAGAAGTGGAAGAATTTCGAGAAATCATGTACACTTGTAAAGAAGATGAGGTAGCCGGATGGAGCCGTAGCCTGCAATTACGTGGAGTAGAACTGCCAGACGAGTTGAAAGACGAACTTTTCCTGATTGTAGGTGAACGAAGATTCAAATAATCCGCCCTACATCAAGCAAAGCCTCCATTTGAATAAAAACCACTGAAAAAAGAATACAGTATGGATATATTAGAACTTTTGCATTATACTTTCTTCCAACATGCCTTGCTAGGAAGCTTGTTTGCCAGCATTGCCTGTGGCATTATCGGCACATACATTGTGACGCGCCGTTTGGTATTTATCAGTGGAGGAATTACCCATGCCTCTTTTGGAGGTATCGGTCTAGGATTATACGCAGACATCTCTCCTCTATTATCTGCTGCAATCTTCTCCGTACTCTCTTCCTTTGGGGTAGAATGGTTAAGCAAACGGAAAGATATGCGCGAAGACTCTGCTATCGCTGTGTTTTGGACTTTTGGTATGGCAGTAGGTATTATATTTAGCTTTTTAGCTCCAGGATTCACTCCCGATTTATCCGCCTTTCTGTTCGGTAACATTCTGACCATTACGCCCACAGATATTTTGTTACTTGCCATTCTTTCCATACTGTTGATACTATTTTTCACTTTATTTCTAAATCCTATCATTTGCATCGCTTTCGACCGGGAATTCGCATGTTCTCAACGTATACCGGTAGCTTTATTTGAATATATTCTAATGATGTTCATTGCACTGACCATCGTATCATGTCTCCGCATGGTAGGTATAGTACTTGCCATTTCTCTGCTGACCTTACCACAAATGACCGCTAATTTGTTTACCCATAGTTTCAAGAAAATTATTTGGTGGTCTGTCATCATTGGTTATGCAGGTTGTTTAGGTGGACTGTTCATTTCTTATAAATTACAAGTTCCTTCGGGTGCAGCGATAATCTTTTTTTCAATCCTTATCTATACTTTTTGTAAAATGGGGAAAAGCATGTATATTTACAAACAAAAGAAACTCAATCAAACCAATGAATATGGAAATTAAAATCAATTCTTTAAACTCTATCCACGAAGCTGCCAAACAATTCATCGCAGCCATGGGTGACAATACCGTTTTTGCTTTCTACGGAAAGATGGGGGCCGGTAAAACAACATTTATCAAAGCTGTATGCGAAGAGCTGGGGGTAACAGATGTCATTAACTCACCAACTTTTGCCATTGTCAATGAATACCGTTCGGATGAAACAGGCGAACTTATTTACCATTTTGATTTCTATCGTATCAAGAAACTGGACGAAGTATACGACATGGGATATGAGGATTATTTCTATAGCGGTGCCCTCTGCTTCATCGAATGGCCGGAACTGGTAGAAGAACTCTTGCCTGGCAATGCTGTAAAGTCGAGATTGAAGAATCTGAAGATGGAAGCCGCATCATGCGCTTTGAAGCTGAATAAAAGAAAATATCCACTGTAGGGACGAACATAATCTGCCCCTACAGCCAAATTCATTAAATTATGGGAATGCATTATCTGATCCAAGCCATATTCGTATTGGTAGGACTACTGTCCGTTCTGGCAGCCTTATTTAATTGGGAGTGGTTCTTTACCGCACACAACACACAGTTCATTGTCAGTAATGCAGGGCGCCAGCGTGCACGACTTTTCTATGCTATATTAGGACTATTAATGATAGCTACAGGAATCTATTTCTTTTTGAATGTACAAGGCATCGTATAAACACATAGTAAACAAAATCTGTGAATATTAAATTTCCCTATCCACCAGACATAAAACACTTTTTTCAGGAAAGAGCGGGATTTTCACCCGCCCTGTTATAACCAAATTCCAAATCAATCTATAATTTCAGCCAACAGCCCTCTAGTTTCATCAAGATCAAATTCTGTAGGATCAAAATTATACCCCAACCATTCTTTATATTCACGCGCAGCTTTGGAGCGAGGTTTTTCTAAAGCTTTCAGCATTTCCCTATACCCCATATGCCATTACAATCTTCCGGCGGACAAGCATTTTCACCATCCAACAAGGCAATAACCGGAATTTCCTCTTTCTTATAAGACTGACAGGATTCTAATATAATTTCATGTATCCAACTATCCCCGAAATCATATTCATACTTAATCTTTGATCCCTTGCGACTTAATAATTCACCTAAAGAAAGCATACCGGAATCAAACTGTTTGAGTGCACCTTCAAAAAAACAATCACCTGTCCGATCTTTGGGAGGAAGATAATAAGTGTCCCCCTTAATAAAACGATGCAAATGATAACCATCCCATCCCATTGCCACTTCTACCACCTCAGAAAATCTTTCCAAGCAAATATTCGAAGGGACCTCCAATATGCGCCAAACTAACGGTTCAGAATCTTTCAACTCTATTTTTATTCTAAGTTTTTTAGCAGGCTGATCTTCTATGTAAAGCGGATCATCGTAAATTTCCTCATCCTCGTCCTCATCAGTAGCAGCCTCAAAAACTTCAGCTAAATAATCTTCTACCCGCTCCATTTCCAACCCATGCATTTCCGCATAAGGCATTTTTTTCTTTAGTTCATTAATACTTGGAATGCCATAAGGTTTAATATGATAAGTCCGATAAATCTTTTGCAAAATAGGTAAAGTTTCTACCCCTCGAATATCCATCATGCAAGCTGTAACATGATCAAGCAGCAAAGTGGAACAAATATCATTCTTCTGATCTTTCAGTATATCAAAATAATAACCCAACAAATTACCAAACCAATCCATCACTTCCTCTCTTCTGGCAGGATGAGTTATCACAATATGAGCAACCGCTCAATCACTCTATATTTAGACATAGGAAGCAATCCAGGCTCTTTCATAAAGTCCATCAAAACATCTAATTGATTCTGTCCCATTGATAGGTTATAGCAGACAACATTGTTTCATACAAATAACCGAAATAAAAATCATAGAAATCCAAGTCTTGCCGCAATACTTCCAAAACAATATCCAAACAACGTTCCATACGAAAATGCTCCATCATTCCTAATGCATACCACATTCTATATGAATAACATTTTTCGGGCATTTTCCGATATACGACAAAGATGTTAAAAATAAAATTACGGAGATCTCGTTCCAATGTTTCTTGTGGAATAACAGCACAAGAAGAGTAGATTTCAGCCGGTGACAGACTACTCATATCATCCATCGTCCACAAAGGCATCAAATAAGATGCGACTGGCTGTGCAATCAATCTATAATCGGGACACTGATGATGATAATAAATATGAGACAGTTCTTCATCTACCTGATTGGCTCCATCATTAAACAATTCAAATGCAATTTCTTGTTCTTCCGGAGTCAATAAAGACATGATATCCTCCAAAAAACCAGGTAGGAATTGGGAATTTTTCTTTTTAGCCATTAAGCAATGTTTTTATAGTTAAAATGAGCATGAGCGTTTTTACAAAGGTATTCTATTATTTTCTTTTACAAAAGAAATAAGAGAGCTAATAGTAGATATTACCTTGTTTTCAAATATAAAAAATGCGTATCCCTAGCTGGAGATACGCATCTTTTATTTTATTATGAGACTATCTTCTTAATCTACCTGTCCCAATGAATTCCCATATTCCATTTCCCCCTGGACTACAAAGAATACATCATTGGGGTCATAAGGCCCCATTCCGTCTTTCTTGGCTTCCTTGACTATGTAATTCACAATTTCATCTTGATCAATATTAATGTATCCCTCTTCATCAGGTTGTACATCAAGGCATCCGCTGGAGGTATAGTAATCCACAATCACATCAAGGATATAATACAAATCATCCTCCGTGAATTTATCTTTCAAATCCTGAGGCAGATAATTTTTGATAAACTCTATCGTTTTTGATCATCCTCATCTTCCAATAAGAAATCGTCTTCCATTCCCATAGTCGTATATATTAAAGGGGTGAATATTCTTTTTATTACAGTAAAGCTTTTATTTTTTCTTCCAGCTGAGCTTTGGTCACTGCACCTACAGTCTTATCTTTCACTTCACCGTCCTTGATAAAAAGAACAGTAGGAATGTTACGTACACCAAATTTACCGGTCAGTTCGTCGTTATCATCCACGTCGCACTTTCCAATTATTACCTGATCCTTATATTCTTCTGCCAAAGCTTCAACATCCGGAGCTATTTTTTTACAAGGACCACACCATGTTGCCCAAAAGTCCACTACTACAGGCTTGCCCGATGCCAGCAATTCTTCAAAATTGCTATCTTTAATTTCTAGTGCCATAATTATTATACTTAGTTATTTAAAATGTTAGCGCAAATATACTAATTAATTTTGTAAGAGAGCTGTGGTTGGCTCTTTAAATAAGTCATGATCTCTTTTTGAACCGAAATCTTCATAGTACGTGACATCAGATTGACATACATTTGTCCATCCTCATCCATTACATGAAAATAAAGCTCTGCATTACCGGGATTTGCCTTGATTAAGGCTGAAAACTCCGTTATCAGCTCTTCATCCAATGCAGACAAAGGAGCTGAAACTGTAAGTTTCTCAATAATCTTTTCCTTTACTTCTGGTAATAATTCAATAGTACTTATCTTCACCTCCCATTCTTCCTGCCGCCATTGTTTTGGCTGACATTTCCCTCGCATAAATAAAAACATACCAGTCATAAAAAAGTTCTTCTTCTCTACCCATTCATTACCGAAGAAAGCAAATTCCGCTGAGCCCGAATAATCTTCCACTTTAGCAATACCGTATGGTTTTCCCGTCTTGGTATATCCCTCACGCACTGCACTCACAATCCCCCCCATGGTTAAGTCTCTGTTCTGCAAAGGGGTTAAATCGGCAAGTTCCGCCATGTGGACATTACATACATTCTCTAATATAACAGCATACTCATCCAACGGATGGGCAGAAAGATAGATACCTACCAAATCACGTTCTTTATTCAAACGTTCCAAATCCCCCCATGCAGGAGACGGAATGATTTCGGGAGTAGCAATATCCACTTGATTCTCACCTCCAAACAAAGAATTTGCAGCTGCGGCTTTATCCATCTGATACTTATTTCCATAACGTACCAAACTTCGGTAAAGGTTTCATCCTTAGCGTTCTTTACAAAGAAGTCTTCACGCTTTATTCCCGTGAAACTATCAAAAGCACCTGCCAAAGCCAAGTTTTCTATATTCTTACGATTACAAGCCGAAAGATTTACACGCTGTACAAAATCGAAAATATCTTTATATTCTCCATTTCTCTCACGTTCTTCAAGGATAGACTGCACAGCACTTTCCCCCACTCCCTTAATGGCTCCCAGCCCAAAACGGATATCCCCTTTACGTTCACAGAAAACTTCAGATAACTTTCATTCACATCGGGTCCCTTGGTCATGATGCCAGTCGCCTTACTCTCATCCATCAATTTAGTAATTTCCGTGATATTCGAAATATTCCGCTCATCGTAGCTGCCATATATTCCGCGGGATAGTTTGCTTTCAGAAAAGCAGTCTGATAAGCCACCCATGAATAACAAGTAGCATGAGATTTATTGAATGCATAAGAAGCAAACTTTTCCCAGTCCGTCCAAATCTTCTCAAGTACTTTGGGATCATGACCGTTCTTTCGTCCGCCTTCAATAAACTTAGGCTTCATATGGTCTAGTTTATCTCTTAGTTTTTTACCCATTGCTTTACGCAAGGCATCGGATTCGCCACGAGTGAAATCCGCCAACAAACGTGATAAAAGCATGACCTGCTCCTGATATACCGTAATACCATATGTATCTTTCAAATATTTCTCCATAATAGGAATATCATACTCAATAGGCTTACGGCCATGCTTACGGTCGATAAAGTCCGGAATATAATCCATAGGCCCCGGACGATAAAGAGCATTCATCGCAATCAAATCCTCAAAAGTACTAGGTTCCAATTCCCGCAAATATTTCTGCATACCGGCAGATTCGAACTGGAATGTACCAATCGTCCGTCCTTCACTATAAAGAGCATAAGTAGGAGGATCCGAAATGTCAACCTCGTCAATGTCCAAGATAATCCCCTTACTATGCTTAATATTTTCAATCGCCTCTTTGATAATAGAAAGAGTCTTCAGACCCAAAAAGTCCATCTTGATCAATCCAGTATCTTCAATAACTGAACCTTCATACTGAGTCACCAGCATTTTTTCACCGGTTTCCTTATCATCTGCCGTACTTACAGGCACCCAGTCCGTTATATCATCTCGACATATAATAGTACCGCACGCATGCACACCTGTATTACGGACATTCCCCTCCAACATCTTTGCATACTTTATCGTATCACGCAAAATAGGATCAGGTGAGACTTCCGCTGCCTGTAGTTCAGGAACATAAGCTATGGCATTAGTCAAATTCATTTTTTATCAGGAATCTTATCCGGAACCAGCTTACACAAACGGTCAGACTCCGATAAAGGTAATTTCTGTACACGGGCTACATCCTTGATCGCTAGCTTGGTTGCCATCGTACCATATGTAATGATATGCGCCACCTTTTCCTGACCATATTTTTCAGTTACCCAATTCAGTACTCGTCCACGACCATCATCATCAAAATCCACATCAATATCAGGCAAAGAAATACGGTCGGGATTCAGGAAACGTTCGAACAGCAAATCGTATGCAATAGGGTCTATTTTAGTGATACCCAAACAATATGCTACGGCAGAACCTGCCGCCGATCCACGTCCCGGCCCTACAGACACGTCCAATTCTTCACGCGCGGCACGAATAAAATCCTGCACAATCAAGAAGTAACCCGGAAAACCCATCGTCTTCATAATATGAAGTTCGAATTTGATCCGTTCCTGCACTTCCTCATTCAAGACTTCTCCATAACGCTTGTGCGCACCTTCCAACGCTAATTTCTTCAGATAATCAGCTTCCAGTTTAATACGATAGAGTTTGTCATAACCACCCAGTTTCTCTATTTTGGCTTTGGCGGCCTCCTCACTCATTACCACGTTACCGTTTTCATCTTGAGTGAACTCATCAAACAAGTCCTTTTCTGTATATTTCTTCCGATATCCCTCTTCTGTTCCAAAATCTTCAGGAATAGCAAAAGTAGGCATAATCGGTGCATGATCTATACTATAAAATTCCACCTGATCACAAATATCCACCGTATTTGAAAGAGCCTCGGGGAGATCAGCGAAAACTTCATTCATCTCGGCACGTGTCTTCATCCACTCTTGCTTTGAATAGAGCATACGGTTAGGATCATCCAAATCCTTACCCGTACTCAGACAGATCAGCTGTCGTGTGCTTCAGCATTCTCTTCATCTACAAAGTGAACGTCATTAGTACAAACCAGCTTGACATTGAATTTTCTAGAATACTCTATCAACTTTTCGTTAGCAATTTGCTGCAATTTATAAGCTTCATGATTCGCACGAGGAACCGTCGCTTTATGACGTTGCAATTCCAAATAGAAATCATCTCCGAATACACGTTTATACCATTGGATAGCCTCCTCTGCCTCTTCATATTTTCCAGCTATTATATTTCTAGGCACTTCTCCGGCAATACACGCTGTACAAACAATCAGCCCTTCATGGTATTTTTCCAATTCCACACGATCAGTACGCGGACGCATATAAAACCCTTCCGTCCATGCCTTTGACACTAATTTTATGAGGTTGTGGTATCCTTTTTCATTTTTAGCAAGCACTACCAAGTGATAACCACTTTGATCGGGTTTTCCTTCTTTGTTAAATAAACGACGGCGTGCCACATACATCTCACAACCGAAAATCGGTTTAAACAATTTCCTCTTTGCCGCCTCCAACTTCTCCTTGCACGCCACAAGTTTCCGCCTCGGGATTATCACATTCCACCGTACCTTTTTCCAGTCCGGCTATTCTTTTCTTCAAATCCTTTATCTCACCGTTAGTACTGCTATTCTTCTTATTCACATAATTGAAGAATTCCTTGATACCGAACATATCACCATGGTCTGTTACGGCTATACCTTTCATTCCATCAGCCATAGCCTTGTCTACCAAACGTGGAATAGACGCCTGGCCATCAAGGATGGAATACTGGGTATGGACATGTAAATGGACAAAATCCTGCATAATCGTTACTCTCCTAAAAAATTGTCTAAAGATACTCCGCTTTCATAAAACCTGCAAAAAGATAAAGAAGAAGTTATCAACATTCGCTTTTTTATCTTAAATGAAGTCGAAATAGGCATTTCTAACAACTTTTATTTGCAGGGTTTTCAAAATAAGTTTATTTTTGCACGATAATTGGTTTTATACAATCATGAACCGACTGAAGAAATTAAAGAAAATAAGACTACATAGAGAAGGAACAAGCATTTTAATTGTCAGTGCCATCCTATTAATTGGTATCAATGCCCTGTTGTTTTGGGGAATTGAGTGCAAAATTCCATTCTATATATTTGCCGCCGCAAGTATCGTTGTTTACCTGTTAATGGTTAACTTTTTCCGTTGTCCCATTCGATTATTCGAGCACGACACCGAAAAAATCGTAGTAGCCCCGGCAGACGGAAGGATAGTAGTTATAGAAGAAGTAGACGAACATGAATATTTTCATGACCGCCGGTTAATGATTTCTATTTTTATGAGCATTGTCAATGTACATGCCAATTGGTATCCCGTAGACGGAGTAGTGAAACATGTAGACCATCATAACGGTAAATTTATGAAAGCATGGCTGCCTAAGGCCAGTACGGAAAATGAACGTTCTATGGTCGTTATTGAAACTCCCGAAGGACATACCGTCATGGCGCGCCAAATAGCAGGAGCAATAGCCCGTCGAATCGTGACCTATGCCGAAGTAGGAGAAGATTGCTACATTGATGAACACATGGGTTTTATTAAATTCGGTTCGCGTGTAGATGTTTATCTTCCCTTAGGAACCGAAGTCTGTGTCAAGATGGGACAAGCGACTGTAGGTAACGAAACCGTCATTGCTAAACTAAAATAAAAAATCACCAATGGCAAACTGTATCACACGCCACATTCCTAACGCAGTAACTTGCTGTAATCTATTCTCCGGTTGTATTGCCAGTGTCATGGCATTTAATGAAGACTATACCTTGGCCATCTCTTTTATTATACTAGGTGCTGTATTTGATTTCTTTGATGGCATGTTGGCACGTTTGTTCAAAGTATCAGGTCCTTTAGGAAAAGAATTAGACTCGTTGGCCGATGACATCACTTTTGGATTCGCTCCTTCCGCCATTGTCTTTTCCTTATTTAAAGAGGTACACTATCCTGATTTTCTATTGCCTGTTGCCGATTATATGCCTTATACCGCATTCCTTATTTCCGTATTTTCAGCTTTGCGTTTAGGCAAGTTCAATATTGACCCACGCCAGAGCAGTAGTTTCATCGGTATGCCCACTCCGGCTAATGCTTTATTTTGGGGGTCATTGACTGTAGGAGCACATTCTTTTCTTATATCCGATTCTTTTAATGCGGCATATCTTTTCATCTTGGTAGTTATTATGTCATTATTGCTGGTGGCAGAAATTCCAATGTTCTCATTAAAATTCAAGAGTCTTGCCTGGAAACAGAACAAAGTCAGCTATATTTTCCTCATTGTATGCATCCCCCTGTTGATTTTTTTTAAAATCAGCAGTTTTGCAGCTATCATCCTGTGGTATATCATTCTATCTCTTTTAACTAAAAAAGAGCGTAAACAATAAACGTGGCACGCTTGTTGTACGTGATATATAAAAAAGAAATTACTATGTTTGGATTTTTAGGCTTTCTACTTATTATTTTTCTGCTGATTGTTTTTATCGGCTTCACTATATTAGGTAACATTTTGCGTGTATTGTTCGGGATCGGCAAACGTCCCCCCTATCAAAATCGAACTTCCACCCACCAGAAACAAAATACATATACTCAGAATCAAGCGAATGACGAGAATGAGAATTTTGCAGAATCCTCTTCTTCAAATAGACGTTCTCATTCGTCGGGAAACAGAAAAAAATCTTTGATGAGGATGAGGGAGAGTATGTAGATTATGAAGAGGTGAAATAAGAATCATCGTTTTTTCTTAAAGAAATCTTTCATCAATCGGGCACATTCATCGGCAAGTATTCCTTTCACCACGATCGTCTTTGGGTGCAAGGCATCGGGAGCATATTTTTGATATCCCCTCTTTGGATCTTCAGCACCAAAGACAAGTTTTCCTGTCTGTGCCCAAGCTATAGCACCGGCACACATCACACACGGTTCCACTGTGACATACAAAGTACATTCATTCAGGTATTTTCCCCCCAATGTATTAGCCGCAGCAGTAACAGCCTGCATTTCGGCATGAGCTGTAACATCATTCAATGTTTCTGTCAGATTATGGCCACGGCCAATGATGCGGTCACGACAGACTACCACCGCCCCCACCGGAACTTCTCCCTGTTCAGCTGCTTTTACAGCCTCCATCAAGGCTTGTTTCATATAATAGGTATCATCTGCCATCTTATCTTCTCATATCATGTTCATTAAACAACGTAGGATAATCCTCTTCCATCTTCTGATGGATAAAAGTCAATACTGTTTCGCGTAACCAACGCGCCTTATTGGTTATCTTATATTTTTTAAGATAACAATCCACAATCCGTACCTCCTCTTCACTCATCAGACATACCATACGCTGCTTGCGTTTAGGGGTTGATGCCGGTACTTTTACCCTCTTTTTTACGTTGTTTGCCATATTCTCTGCAAAATTAGCTTTACTTCTGTAAATACAAAGCATAAAAAAGAGTATTTTTGTGCAAAAAGAAACAGAATGGCAGAACACAACGAATTTGGCAAGGAGGGAGAAGAAGAGGCCGCTGCATATCTCATAGATAAAGGATATTCCATCCGCCACCGGAATTGGCATTGCGGGAAAAAAGAACTGGATATTGTCGCCGAATATCGAAACGAACTAATTGTTATAGAGGTAAAGACCCGCAAGAATACTAGATTCGGTAATCCGGAAGATGCAGTAACAGATAAGAAAATTCGCAGAATCATAGCTTCAACTGATGCATACTTGCGCAAGTTCTCAGTAGATTTACCTGTACGTTTTGATATCATCACCTTAGTGGGCGAAAAGGCTCCTTTCACTATAGAGCATATTGAAGAAGCCTTTTATCCTCCGATTTGGTAGAAATATATACATTATATATGGACATAGAAACAATACGCGATTACTGTATCAGAAAGAAAGGAACAACAGAAGAATTTCCTTTTGATAATGTCACCTTAGTATTCAAAGTCATGGGGAAAATGTATGCCTGCATCGGATTGGACAACCCGGAATGGCTATCTTTAAAATGTAATCCGAATATGCCTTGGAATTAAGAGAACATCATTCCGGCATTGAAGGAGCCTATCACTTCAATAAGAAATATTGGAACCAAGTATCATTACAAGGTGACATTGACGACAAACTGATTTTATTACTGATAGACCACTCATACGAAGAGGTTATCAAAAAATTCACCCGTAAACTTAAAAAAGAATATGATGAAATCCCCTAACTGGTTAAGCAAAATCTTAAAAGAAGAAACTGTAACCTCTACAAACGACCGACTTGCAGAACTTTGTCAGGAAAAAGAAATCAAGGAATTCACCACGCTTATGGCAGAATATCAAACCGCCGGAAAAGGGCAGCGTGGGAATTCATGGGAATCAGAATATGGCAAGAATCTGACATTCAGCACTGTATTTTATCCCCAAACAATCGCCCCCGCCAGTCAGTTCATTTTATCTATGGCGGTAGCTTCTGCCATTCGTACCGCATTGGCCCATTACGTCCATGCAGATTGCCTGCAAATAAAATGGCCCAATGATATCTATTGGAAAGACAAAAAAATAGTCGGCATATTGATTGAAAATGATTTAACAGGAAGCCAAATTTCACAAAGCATTGTTGGAATAGGAATCAATATTAACCAGGAAGAATTTCATTCATCCGCCCCCAACCCTGTTTCATTAAGACAAATTACTCAAAAGGAAACAGACAGAATGGAAGTTTTAAACAGCGTATTGGAACATATCATAAACCTCTATTCCCGGATAGAAAACAGAGAAACTGATATCATCACCAAAATTCAGGAATACTACCTGAAAGCACAATATCGCAAGGAAGGTTATCACCCCTATTGTGATGCAAAAGGAGAGTTTACTGCCAAACTGATCCGTGTGGAACCCGACGGACATTTGATTCTGAAAGATAAAAACGGTTCTCTTAGAAAATATGCCTTCAAAGAAGTTAAATATATCCTTTAGTTGTCCTTCCCTTCAGGAACCATCAACATTCCTCCAGTGGCATGACGTTCTGTCGATTGATACACAGATTCCCCCTTCATAATCGATTTAGATAACGTATTCATGCCTCTGCTGATCGTTTTACTCCTGTAATCAAGGAGATGGCTTTACCCAGCATGAATTCATCCGGATCACCCAATGGTAATAAAACGTCCGTCGGATTTTGAGTCAAATCATACTCGTTCCATTCTATATCCGGTTTAAAACCGGCACTGTAGTCATAATTCACCGCATTAGTCACTCTCAATGTAATAGGCCAATACATCCATTCATATTTATCATTTTTCTGCATCTCCATTCCTACATTTTTTCCTTCTGTCAATTCGCCAATAAGGATAACATCCATAAATGGGTTGAGGCTGTTAATAACGACTTCCGAAGAAGAAGCCGTACTTTGGCTTGTCAATATATAAATTCGATTGGAATTAAGTTTCAAGTAACCTGCCGTTCCTTTCGTCTCCACACAAAAATCATTAGAATAGGATTGTCCTTTATTGTCAGAGAAAACAGCAAATACTTTTTTTCGAGAAGCTTCTGGTATGAGGAGTCCTGCAAGCATATTAGCAGAATTCTCATATCCACCTCCATTATATCGCAAGTCCAACACAAATTCGTTCACACCTTGTGCCTGAAATCCGGCAAATATCTTCTTCATTTCCTCATCATAGGTACGATCCGAATACCCATTCGGTCCGGGAGTAAAATGATTATAAACCAAATACCCTATCTTTTTATCTCCCCGAGTATATACATTGTGATAGAATAAGGGATTGTCCTCCACGGCCCGGGAAGCTTCTATATCAATAGTTCTGACCTCTGTATCGCCACGTTTGACGAGCCATTGAGTCCTATCCCCATTTAATAAGATTCCATAATTATCGGAATTAATATTATTTTTCCCTTTAATACCCACGATCCAATCCCCTCTTTCCAAACCTGCACTTGATGCCGGACTATTAGGAAGAACATACAGGATACGGGCATAATAATATCCTAAAGGTTGATTACTATCGTTTACAACATTAAATAAAGTAAACTCCATACCATAAGTATCATCCGCATCAATGCTGGTACGTGCTTTATAATCTTTATTCTTCTCCATATAAGAATAATAATAAAGATGCTTTCCGTTTCTCGTCTTTCCATCTTTCAAACTGAGCATAGAGCTAAAAAATGTTTGGGGATCAGCAGAGAAATCCAATTTATCTTGAGCAGGAATGTCGTTATTCCACAAATAATCACTGCGCATGACACTCTCTATCCACTCATTGACTTCCAACTCCGTGTTGCCATTTCCCGGTTCATTTCCTTTAGCCGGAGTATCATCCGAACATGACATACCTAACAGACATAACAATAAGCCCAACCAAATATGGATTTGAAAATTCTCTTTCATAATTCTCCTGTTTTGACCATTTTAATAACCGCAAATATATCTATAATCCAATGATATATCATCTTAAACAACAACTATTTTCAATTCAAATTTAAATTTTCATTGGTTATTTATGAGAAAGAGAGTACCTTTGTATCCATCTCTATCAATCTACACTCATGATTCAACTTAATAACGGAAACAAAAAAATACTTCAAATTGCCATCCCTTCTATCGTTTCAAACATTACAGTTCCTCTGTTGGGTTTGATTGATGTTACTATTGTAGGTCATTTGGGCTCTGCCGCCTACATCGGAGCAATAGCTGTAGGCGGAATGCTTTTCAACATCATCTACTGGATTTTCGGTTTTCTGCGTATGGGAACCAGCGGCATGACTTCACAAGCATACGGCAGGCACGACCTGAATGAAGTCACCCGGTTACTACTCCGTTCCGTCGGAGTAGGATTATTCATTGCATTTACTTTGCTAGCCTTGCAATATCCTATAGAAAGAACCGCCTTCACCTTTATCCAAACGACTGAAGAAGTAGAACATCTGGCGTCCCTCTATTTCTATATCTGTATTTGGGGAGCACCGGCTGTATTAGGGCTTTACAGTTTTGCCGGCTGGTATATCGGTATGCAAATTCCCGTTTCCCCATGTATATAGCCATCACACAAAATATAGTGAACATTGCGGTCAGTCTTCTTCTTGTATATGGATTAGGAATGAAAATAGAAGGTGTCGCCATCGGAACGTTAACTGCACAATATGCCGGGCTAGTCATGGCATATTTGTTGTGGTTACGCTACTACAGCACCCTGCGGAAACGCATAGAATGGCATTCCTTCTTTGACAAACAGGCCATGTACCGTTTCTTCCAAGTAAACAGGGATATCTTTTTCCGTACCATCTGCCTAGTGGCGGTTACTGTCTTTTTCACCTCGGCAGGTGCGGCACAAGGAGAAGTGGTGTTGGCGGTCAATACATTACTTATGCAATTATTCACTTTATTCTCCTACATTATGGACGGCTTCGCATACGCCGGAGAAGCATTGACAGGAAGATATATCGGAGCCAATAATCAGAAAGCACTCCACACGACGGTTCGCCAACTATTCGGCTGGGGACTAGGATTATCACTTAGTTTCACCTTATTATATAGTATAGGAGGACAATCCTTTCTCGGATTACTGACTAACGAAACAACTGTCATTCATGCTTCCGAAAGTTATTTTTATTGGGTACTTGCCATTCCTTTGGCAGGCTTCTCTGCTTTTTTGTTCGATGGAATATTCATCGGTGCGACAGCCACCCATCTGATGCTGAAAGCCATGATAGCAGCTTCTGTCAGTTTCTTTCTTATTTACTACGGTTTCCGGGGAGCAATGGGCAATCACGCTTTATGGATGGCATTCATTACCTATCTTCTACTTCGCGGAGTAATGCAAGGAGTTATGGGAAGAAATATTTTAGGATATAAAACAAGTAAAAAAGATTAATATTTTTATCTTTGCAAAAAACTAAAAAACAAACCAATATGGCAAGATTTAAAAGAATTCTACTAAAGCTGAGCGGCGAAAGCTGATGGGCGAAAAGCAATATGGTATAGACGAAAAGCGTCTGGGTGAATATGCGCAACAAATCAAGGAGATACACGACCTTGGCGTACAAATAGGTATTGTAATCGGTGGTGGAAATATCTTCCGTGGGCTGAGTGGAGCTTCTAAAGGTTTTGACCGTGTAAAAGGTGACCAAATGGGAATGTTGGCAACCGTTATCAACAGCTTGGGATTGAGTTCCGCATTGGGAGCAGCCGGAGTCAAGGCACGTGTATTGACAGCTATCCGCATGGAACCCATCGGTGAGTTTTACAACAAATGGAAAGCGATTGAAGCGATGGAAAACGGAGAAGTTGTAATTATGTCTGCCGGAACAGGCAATCCGTTTTTTACTACCGATACCGGGTCTTCCCTACGTGGTATCGAGATAGAAGCCGATGTGATGCTGAAAGGAACACGCGTGGACGGCATTTATACAGCTGATCCTGAAAAGGACCCCACTGCTACGAAATTTGACGATATCACCTACGATGAGGTATTAAAGCGCGGTTTGAAAGTAATGGATCTTACAGCAACCTGCATGTGCAAGGAAAACAACCTACCCATTATCGTTTTCGACATGGACACAGTAGGTAACCTGAAAAAAGTAATGACCGGTGAAAATATAGGAACACTGGTACACAACTGATATTCTCATCAAGTTCATCCATTTGTCATTCCTTATTTCCTTCTAAATGACAATGGTGAACAGTTTTCTCTGTCTTACCATTTTTCCACAAATTCGTTCTTTATTGACACATATTCCTTAAAAAAGAGACTCAACCGATAGATTTTCCATCTAAATGAACAATTATTCATGGACTTATAGCGTTAATTAGCCTATTTTTACATCAGCAAAAAATGTAAATCATTCAAAGACTATAAAAACGACAGGAAATACCATGAAAAATTACTGTTACATCTATTTATTGGCCGCCTGCATGGCACCCATGTCTCTCCAAGCTAAAAAAGCAATTCCGTACAGTGGAGAAGTATGCATAGCCCCTCTCCCTACAGTCCCCACACCCCTTCCCGGTATATCTTCCGATTCATATGCCCAGCGCTTTGCCGACTCTGAGATGCTCCGCTTTCCCAAAGCCTATCAGCTAGATCATGGCAAACGGCTCTTTTTCGGGTATTCACAAGGAGTAGCTGTTGCGCCATGCTGGATATGTGGAAAAATACCGGTGACAAACGTTACTTTACTTATGTTGAGGAATGGGCGGATAGTTTGATTAACGAAAAAGGAGAAATCCACCTCTATGATATGTCAACTTACAACCTAGATTACATCAATTCAGGAAAAGTTCTGTTTGACCTCTATAAAGAAACAGGCAAAGAAAAATACAAAGCAGCTATGGACTTACTGGTAGAACAACTCAAAAGACAACCACGTACGCTGGAAGGTGGCTTCTGGCATAAATTGATCTATCAACATCAGATGTGGCTGGACGGACTTTATATGGCTTCCCCTTTCCTAGCCCGCTATGGAGCGGAATTCAACCGTCCTGATCTGATTGATGAGGCGGTAAAACAATTCACACTTTGCCACAAACATACCTATTCACCGGAAACCGGATTATATCATCATGCCTGGGACGAGAGCAAATCCAACGTTGGGCAAATCCGCAAGACGGTACTTCACCTAATTTTTGGGGACGCAGTATAGGCTGGTGGTTCATGGCCATGGTAGATGTACTGGACTATATTCCCGACAACCACCGGACGTGCCTCGCTTATCAGTTGGATTCAAGGTTTGGCAGAAAGCCTGCCCAACTATCAAAGAGACGGTCTATGGTATCAGGTAATAGACCAGCCCGAGCGTGAAGGTAATTTTCCCGAAGCATCCGTAACCACCCAATGTATGTATGCTTATGCCAAAGCGGTGAACAAAGGATATATAGATGCCCAATACCGGACCATCGCGGAAAAAGCCTTCAACGGATTAAAGCAAACATTGCTTCTCGAGAACCCCGACGGAACTCTGACGCTGACCCGTTGCTGCCAAGTAGGCGGACTAGGCGGCACTCCTTACCGCGACGGAAGCTTTGAATATTACATTGGCGAAAAAATGCGTGACAACGATGCCAAAGCTACCGGTCCTTTCATCATGGGTTGCCTGCAGCTTGGCAAATAGAATCATATCGCATAAACAACAGAATTATCCATCTTTTTAAATTAGCTATATACAATGAAACACACCATTTATGCTCTGACAATGTTTGCATTGGCTGCTTGCACCCCTCCCAAAGAGAAAGCCATAGACCGCCATGCACTGGTAACACGCAATAATCCGGAAGTGACTGCCATGGATTCATTATCCTCCCTGTCGGTAGGGAACGGAGAATTTGCCTATACGGTAGATGCTACAGGATTGCAGACTTTTCCCGAAGTCTATAAAAACGGAGTTCCACTGGGTACACAAAGCCAATGGGGATGGCACAGCTTCGGAAATCCCGAAAACTATAAACCGGAGGAAGCCTTGGTGGAGTATGACTTCGGCCACGGGCACAAAGAGCTATATGCCACCCAACCAAAGAACCGGCAGAGCAAAGGAAGCATCCGACTGGTATCGTGTAAACCACACCGCCCTGCAATCTGGGTACTCATCGGAACTCCG
>ENA-OQJH01000109-OQJH01000109.1-human-gut-metagenome-genome-assembly--contig:-NODE-109-length-47094-cov-7.506675_pt1 | contig 47094 bp, 64 predicted proteins | sample MGYA00242597_ERZ504763 | MGnify/ENA primary metagenome ERZ504763 (study PRJEB26092, sample SAMD00036359) | human gut metagenome | host: Homo sapiens | study: EMG produced TPA metagenomics assembly of... | reverse complement strand
TGTTTTCTTACTTTTCCTTTACTCTTTTTTTAGCAAATTACTTGGCTTTTTCTTGAAAAATAGATTTTTGTTTTTGTCATTAAAAACCTGCCTCCGTGTTTATGACGGAAAGCAGGTTTTCTTTCGAATCTGTTAGATTTTATTTTTTATGCTACAAGTTTCATCTCCCGCAGAATGCGGTATACGAGATAACAGATCAGCGCTGCACAGACCAGTTTGAACAGAAGCGGAACGACGGCGAACACGATTTTAAATCCAAGCCAGATCACGCCGATCGGGAGAAGAATAGTGGCGCATGCGCGAGGACTTTTCCTCCAAATTTCAGCAGCAGTCCGACGATCCCAAATAAAATTCCAATTCCGCAGAGCAGACCAAAACAGGTTGCCAGCATGACTAATGTAACTAACATCGTGATCCCTCCTTGTCTTTTTCTCTATGTGTTCCACTTGCTGTGGATGTTTCCGTATCTTTCTTACAAACCATATTGTAGCACTTTTTTCCAGCAAAACAACGGGGAAGACGTGGAAGAATTTCTTAAGTTTTTCTTTACACCGATCGAGTGAAACCTAAAAAGGACAGACAACGCTGCACTTCTGCAAAATTGTCTGTCCTGTAAATTACAAAATTTTCTTTACTCTTCTGTTGTCTCTTCCTCAGCCTGCGGCTCAACCTCAAGACCAAGCTCTTCCAGCTGTGCTGCGTCAACCGGTGACGGAGCCTCGGTCATCAGACAGGAAGCATCTTTTACCTTCGGGAATGCGATGACGTCGCGGATGCTGTCCTCTTTTGCCATCAGCATAACGAGACGGTCCAGTCCGTAAGCCAGTCCGGCGTGAGGCGGAACTCCGTATTTGAAAGCATCCAGAAGGAAACCAAATCGCTCATGTGCCTGTTCCTTTGTGAAACCAAGCATCTCAAACATCTTCTCCTGCACATCGTTCTGGTGAATACGAACGCTTCCTCCTCCGATCTCAGTGCCGTTCAGGACGATATCGTAAGCTTTTGCACGAACTGCGCCCGGATCGGTATCCAGAAGCGGCAGATCCTCGTCCATCGGCATGGTGAACGGGTGATGCATTGCGGTGAAACGGTTCTCCTCATCGGACCACTCCAGAAGCGGGAACTCGGTAATCCATACGAAACGGTATTCGTTCTTGTCGAGAAGTCCCATCTGCTCTGCCAGTTCCAGACGAAGTGCGCCAAGAACGTTCCAAACAATCTTGTTGCGGTCTGCTGCGAAGAGAAGAAGGTCTCCAGCCTGTCCGTCCATGGCTTTGATGAGGGCTTCCATCTGCTCCTCTGTCATAAATTTGGAGAAGGAAGATTTCCAGCTTCCATCCTCATGGATTGCAATGTATGCAAGACCTTTTGCACCGTAACCTTTCGCAAACTCAACGAGCTTGTCGATTTTCTTTCTCGGCATTGCGCCCTGTCCCTTTGCGTTAATACCGCGGACAGAACCGCCGTTTTCAAGTGCGCCCTTAAATACAACGAACTCGGTATCTTTTACGGTCTCGGAAACATCAACCAGCTCCATACCGAAACGCAGGTCCGGTTTGTCGGAACCGAAACGGTTCATAGCCTCTTTCCAGGTCATTCTCTGGATCGGGAGCTGTACCTCAACGCCGAGCACCTCTTTGAACAGGTGTGCCAGCAGTCTCTCATTGACATCGATAACATCATCTACATCAACGAAAGCAAGCTCCATATCGATCTGGGTGAACTCCGGCTGACGGTCAGCACGCAGGTCCTCGTCACGGAAACATTTTACAATCTGGATATAGCGGTCATAGCCGGAGCACATCAGAAGCTGTTTGAACAGCTGCGGAGACTGCGGCAGTGCATAGAAGCTGCCCGGATGAACACGGCTCGGTACCAGATAGTCTCTGGCGCCTTCCGGTGTGGATTTGGTCAGCATCGGGGTTTCGATCTCAAGAAAACCTTCTTTTGACATGAACTCACGGGTGAGCATTGCCACCTTGCTTCTCATAATCAGGTTTCTCTGGATATCCGGTCGGCGCAGATCCAGGTAACGGTATTTCAGACGGAGCTCTTCTCTCGTCTTGGAATCCTCCTCGATCGGGAACGGCGGGGTTTCTGCCTCGGAAAGAATGCGTAAGGACTCAGCCTTTACTTCGAGCTCTCCTGTTGCCAGATTTTCATTGATAGCACCGGAGCGGGCCATAACTTCACCTTCTACGGCAATGACGAACTCGCTGCGCAGTTTTGCTGCTTTCTCAAAACCTTCCTCACTGATCGGGCCGTTCTCAAAGATAATCTGCATAATACCGCTTCTGTCACGCAGATCGACGAAAATAATTCCGCCTTTATTACGGCTCTTCTGTACCCAGCCCATCAGGGTTACTTTTTTTCCGATATCTGCTTTTGTGACTTCCGCACAGCGGCAGGTTCTCTTCAGGCCTTTCATGGATTCAGCCATTTTCTTGTTCCTCCTATTTGGAACTGCGGACACAAAGAATCTGCATCCGCAGCACATCGTTTTTTCATGCGATTACTATTATTGGATATTCCTTACATTTTGTCAACAAAAAATTCTTCGATCTCAGTGTAGCCCTCGCTGGCAAGCTGCTCTTTCTGGAATTTCTTGTTCTTTTTCATCACGGCGATGTTGATGGCCGTGCCTTCACTTCTCTCTTTTGTCGCCTGCTGAATGATCTTCTGCATTCCCTCTGCCGGCATGTTTTTCTCGATCAGGTACGCTTTTTTCTTCTGCGCGCCCGGGATCTGGTAATCTCTCTCAAGCAGAAGCATAGCGATACGCTCAAATCCGATGGAGAATCCGCATGCGCAGGTCTGGTTTCCGGTGAATTTTCCGATCATTTCATCGTAGCGTCCGCCGCCTCCGACAGATCCGCCGTACTCATCCATAGCGATCTCGAAGATCGGTCCGGTATAGTAGGACATTCCGCGCACCAGAGTCGGATCGAAAGCGATCTTGAATTCTGCGGTCTTCACGGCATTAACACTGTCGATGATGGTCTTCAGGCCGTCTGCGTACTCTTTGTCAAGGAATCCCTCGAGTTTCTCACGGCAGTACTCTACGCCTGCGGTATCCGGGGTGATCTCCTCGAACATTTTCAGGTATTTCTCTACGGACTCTTTTGCAAAGCCGGCTTCCTCGAGCTCTTTGGCAACGCTCAAAACCGATTTTATCCATCTTATCGAGGATAATAAATACGGTGTCATAGGACTCCTCCGGGAATCCGCTGTAGGCTGCCATTGCTTTTAAGATGCGGCGGTCATTGATACGGATCGTAAAGTTCTTGAAGTCCAGTTTTCCAAGCAGTGTGGTGGTAGCAAGGATCAGCTCAATCTCTGCGAGGTTGGTCGCTCGCCGAGGATATCGATATCGCACTGCATGAACTGGCGGTATCTTCCTCTCTGCGGACGGTCTGCACGCCATACATTTCCCATCTGAAGTGCTTTGAACGGGGACGGAAGCTCGTTTGCGTTGTTGGAATAGTAACGGCAGAGCGGAACGGTCAGGTCATAACGCAGGCCGCTGTCTACGAGATCGTTTTCTTTCTCAGCGGTCTCGAGTTTCAGCTTCTCTCCTCTTTTTAAGATCTTGAAATCAGTTTCTCATTCTCGCCGCCCTGTTTGCTGTTCAGGTTTTCGATGTGCTCCACGCATGGGGTCTCCATGGAGGTAAAGCCGAAGGTCCGTAAGTTTCCTTGATCAGACGGATCACATAGTCACGGATTGCCATTTCTTTCGGTAAAATATCTTTCATTCCGGTAACCGGTTTCTTTTTTAATGCCATTTTCTGTTTTCTCCTTTATGATTTCCCGGATCAATTCATCGACATCAGAAAGCTCGATCGCTTTCCGGCTGCCGCTGTGGATCACTCTCTGAAATGCCAGGAACATTTTCAGATCGAAATTTTTGACTTCTTCTGTCATAAGCTCCATCGCCTGTTTCCGCGTAAACGCACTCCGGTACGGGCGGTCGGAGGTCAGCGCGCAGTACACATCACAGATGCGTAAGATACGCGCCCCAAACGGAATCTTTTCTCCCGCCAGATTGGCGGATACCCGGTTCCGTCATAATTTTCATGGTGATACAGAATACTCTCCAGCACAAAATCGGAGTAGCCGCGTCCCTGCAGGAGTTCATAGCCCAGTGTGGAATGGGTCCGCACAAAGCGCATCTCCTCGACGACGAGTGTATCCTGTTCTTCTACGTAATTCTCCAGTACAATCTTTCCGATATCGTGGAGAACGCCCGCTTTTGCAAGCTCATAGCAGATTTCTTTCTCATACCCAAGTTCCCGCGCAAGATCGTAAGCTAAATTGCTCACTTCCATGCCATGGATGAGCTGCTCGGTCAGGTATAGCGCAGCATGTGAAGCTGCTGACTGGAATTTTCTTTCATTTTGGCAGATACTTCTCCATTCCGATACGTTTTCTCTCGATCATTTCATCGATACGCTCCACGTAGTTTTTCAGATCCTTCACGTTCTCCACCCGCTCAATGCGCTCTCCGTGTTCAAACACGAATTTCGTGGACGCTCCGGCTCCCGCGGCCAGAATGGACTGTTTTTCCTCCATAATGAGGATGTTGTAGATACCTGCTTTTCCTTCGCGGGAGTAGCCGACATTCTCAAAGTTACCCGCCATATTTTTCTGGCGGTACATGTAATACGGTCCCATCTCCATGCGGTGTGCGCTGTCCATCGTCATTTTCATGATCTCGGCAGAGTTTTCAAACGAGATTTCCTGATATTTGTCTTTGAACAGGTTGAGTCTCGTTGCACGCTTTAACGCAAGGGAATGGACGGTCAGGGAATCCGGATTCAGCGCTTCCACTTTTTCCAACGTATGCGCCACTTTTTCCTTGTCCTCGCCCGGCAGACCGACGATCAGATCCATGTTGATGTTGTCAAATCCAAGGGAACGCGCCATACGGAACTTCTCCTCGATCTCCTCCACGGTATGGTGGCGTCCGATCAGATCCAGCGTTTCCTGGTTCATGGTCTGTGGATTGATCGAAATACGGGTGACCGGGAATTTGCGGATGGCTTTTAAGACCTCCTCATTGATCGTATCCGGCCGTCCTGCCTCCACGGTGAACTCCTGCACCTGCTCCATCGGGAAGAGCTCTGTCACTTTCGTGAGCAGGCGCTCCATCTGTGCCGCATTCAGCGTGGTCGGCGTACCGCCTCCGATGTAGATCGTATCAAGGGTGTAATCCTTCATGTTCTCACTGATAAAGATCAGTTCTTTGATCAGTGCATCGAGATACGGATCTACATATGCTCCCAGCGGCTTAACACATGGGAGCCGAAGGAACAGTACAGGCAGATGCTCGGACAGAACGGGATGCCGATGTACAGGCTGTAACCGTGTTCGTAGTCGATCGTCTTTAAAATGTCCTTTTCCCGGTTGGCAATCGTGATTGCAAGTGCCGTCTTTTCCGGCTGGTGTAGTAGGTCTCGCGCATGTATTTCGCAATCTCTACATTTGTTTTGCCCTCTTCCAGCATCTTCATCGGAATTTTCGTCGGACGGATGCCGGTAAGGTCGCCCCACGGAAGTTCTTTTCCGCTCACTTTCGAGAGCGTGCGATAGACCATCCGTTTCAGGACATTTTTCGTTTCGTGGCGGTCTTTTTCATATTCCACCGCCTCACACGCGGCAGAAAGCTCTTCGTGCTTCTCATTTTCTATGGAAAAGCAGATCTGGTCTGCCGCGTACAGGATCTTATCATAATATGCAAATTCCCCGTCCGGCGCCCCATCCTCTTCGTACCATGAGGTAATCTCACAGCCGGATAGAATGCCTTGATCAGGGAATACACATCGTATTCAAAATCTTTTCTGTTAAAACAAAGGCTGATATTAAGCAAGGGGATTGTACCTCTTTTCATGTTCAATCGTAGTTTCATCGTTGTGGCCCGGATACACGGTCACATCCCCGGGAAGCTCTTTTAACAGGCGCTTGGCCGACGCGATCAGCTCTCTGCCGGAGGATGTCGGGAAGTCGTATCTTCGTAGGACTCGCAGAACAGCGTATCACCGGAAAAAAGTGCTTTCTCTGCCGGAATATAGTAGCAGACACCGCCTGCCGTGTGCCCCGGTGTCGCAAGAACGTGGATTTCAAAGTCTGCGAGATGCAGCACATCGCCCTCTTTTACGGTTTTGTCCGCCTGCATCGTGTACGGTTTGCTCCAGAGCCCGGAAAGATTTTTCTTTGGATCCCCCAGCAGGTGCTGCTCTTTTTCATGGACATAGACCGGGATATGGTACTTTTTCCGCAGTGCATCCGCTGCCAGCATATGGTCGAAATGGCCATGGGTCAGCAGAATGGCCTCCGGGTCGCCGTCGATCTCGTCGATCTGGCGTTCAATCTCCAGCGGCGAATCGCCCGGGTCCACGATCAGCACCTTCTGGCTGTCCGGATTTTCCACAACGTAGCAGTTTGTCGAGAGCATTCCAAGTGCCCGGTAATTTACCTTTATCATACGCTTTTCTCCTTTTTATCCTCTCGATCTCTGAATATTGATCACGCTCTCCACCTGGCGTACCTTCTCGATGATGCTGTTCAGCTCTTCGTTGTTGTGCACGTCGAACGTCACATCGATGGAAGCCGTTCCCTGCTTGCTCGTTCTCACGTTCATCGCCGCAAGGTCGATCTTCCGCTCGGTAAAGATCTTGGAGATATCCACCAGAAGACCGGTACGGTTGTTTGCGTAAACGCTGATCTCCACGGTATAGAGAGAGCCGCCGTTGTCCTCTGCCTGCCATTCAGCATCAATGAGGCGCGCCCGCTCAGATTCCGGCAGATTCAGGACATTGACACAGTCGGTGCGGTGAATGGTCACGCCGCGTCCTCTTGTGACAAAGCCCACGATCTCATCGCCCGGGATCGGATTGCAGCATTTTGAGAAGCGAACTGCCACATCGTGGATACCGCGCACGACGATGCCGCCCTTGCTCTTTCCAACCGGCAGAACTTTCTCTCCAGATGCCGCCTCGAGCACCTGCTCGTCGGTGATCTCTTTTTTATGTTGCTTTTCGTACGTCTCAATCAGCTTGTTGAGGACCTGGCCCTCTTTTAAGCCGCCGTGGCCGATGGCCGCAAGAACGGAATCCCAGTCGCGGAAGCCGTACTTTCTCATGACAGCCTCTTCGTACATCGGTTTCGTATAGATTCCAAGGTTTTTGCCCTTCAGCTTTGCATAGCTGGTGAGCATTTCCTTGCCTTTGACGATGTTGTCCGTCTTGTTCTGCTGGCGGAACCACTGGTTGATGCGGCTCTTTGCCTGGGAACTCTTCGCAATTTTCAGCCAGTCGCGGCTCGGTCCCTTGGAGTTCTGCGAGGTGATGATCTCGACGCGGTCTCCGTTGTGAAGTTCCGTCTCGATCGGCACGAGTTTTCCGTTGACCCTCGCTCCGACCATCTTGTTGCCGACCGCACTGTGGACGGAATAAGCAAAGTCGATGGCACAGGAGCCGACCGGAAGCGTTTTGACATCGCCCGCCGGGCTGAAACAGTAAACATTGTCGGCAAACAGGTCGAGATCGCTCTTTAAGAGGTTCATGAACTCATGGTTGTCCGCCATGTCCTGCTGCCACTCCAGAATCTGGCGCAGCCAGGTCAGTTTTTCCTCTTCCTGCTCCGGTCCCGGTTTCTTGCCGTCGGAGGCCTCTTTGTATTTCCAGTGTGCAGCGATACCGTATTCTGCAATCCGGTGCATCTCATAAGTACGGATCTGAATCTCAAACGGCTGTCCGTTCGGTCCGATCAGGGTTGTATGCAGGGACTGGTAACGGTTTGGCTTCGGCATCGCAATGTAATCTTTGAAACGGCCCGGGATCGGCGTGTACATTTCATGGATGACACCGAGCGCTGCATAGCAGTCTTTGACGGATTCCACGATGATGCGGACCGCAAAGAGGTCATAGATCTGATCCAGCGTCTTATGCTGGTTGACCATCTTTTTGTAGATGCTGAAAAAGTGCTTGATTCGTCCGTTGACATCTGCCTCAATGCCGGCCTGGTGGATATGACGGGTCACCTCTTTTACGATCGCATCGACAAACTCCTGCCGCTGCTCCCGCTTCATGCTGACCTTCTGCACCAGTTCATAGTACGCATCCGGCTCCAGATATTTCAGAGAAAGGTCATCGAGTTCGACCTTGATCTTGGAAATACCGAGGCGCTGTGCGATCGGGGCATAAATATCCATCGTCTCACGCGCTTTTTTCTTCTGCGTCTCCGGCGACCAGTACTGTGCGGTCCGCATGTTGTGCAGACGGTCCGCCAGTTTTACCAGAATAACACGGATATCCTTTGCCATCGCAAGGAACATCTTTCTCAGGTTTTCTGCCTGCTCCTCGACCTTATCCGCAGAATATTTCAGCTGTGCCAGCTTCGTGACACCGCTTACAATCAGGACACCTCCGGGCCGAACTCCTCGGTCAGCTCTTCTTCGGTCATGACGGTATCTTCGACAACGTCGTGCAGAAGGCCTGCCGCGATCGACTCCTTGTCGAGCTCCAGATCTGCCAGGATAATTGCCACACAGAGCGGATGGATGATGTACGGTTCCCCGCTCTTTCTTTTCTGGTCCTTATGTGCATCCGCTGCCACGCGGTATGCTTTTTCGATCAGGGAAATATCGTCCGATGGATGATATTTTTTCACAGAAGCGATCAATTCCCCGTATAATTCCTCCGGACTTGTAAAATCGTCCGTCTTGCGGATTCTGGCTTCTGCCGCCGCCACATCCTTCTTTAATTCTTCTTCACTGATTCTTTTCTCTTCTTCCATATGTATCCTCCGCTCTCATGATTAACCCCTGCGTTTCGTTGGATACGTTATTTGCCATCGTAACGGATGACAGATTTTACATCATATTTTGCCAGTTTTTCGCGTCCTTTTAAGCCGGCAAGCTCCATCAGGAACACGATTCTGGTTACTTCGCCGCCGAGGCGCTCGATCATTTTTGCACAAGCCTCCACGGTACCGCCGGTTGCAATCAGGTCGTCGATGATGACTACCTTCTGGCCCGGTTTGATGGAGTCTTTGTGCATCTCGATCGTTGCGCTGCCGTACTCCAGGTCATAGCTCTCCTCGATGGTCTCCAGAGGAAGTTTTCCTTTTTTACGGATCGGCACGAACGGTTTGTGCAGATTGTAAGCAATCGGCATACCGAAAATGAAGCCGCGGGACTCGGTTCCGCAGATTACGTCACAGTCTACTTCTTCTACAAAATGCTGCATCTCATCTATGGCAAGCTGCAGTCCGTCTGCGTCCTGCAGGATACTCGTTACATCTCTGAAAATAATACCCGGTTCCGGGAAATCCGGAATACTTCTTACGTAATCCTCTACTTTTTCATAAAATATTCCTCCGTTTCGTCAAGGTTTGACAATTCACCTTACAGTATAGCATCAATATTCTTCTGCGTCAATTTTGTTTCCGATAGAAAACAGGGCAGAAAAATCAGGTATTTGCGGCTTTTCTGCATCTTTAAAAATAACTCTGGATATTGATCTGTAATTTGTCGCGTCCGTTCCACGTATCGATCGACGGATAGTACGCTACCGAGAGGGTCGGATGTGCATCCACGTATGCGGCGAACGCTTCTCCCTCGCCGAAATAGACACCATCCATCTGGTATCCGCCCGCATCGGCAAGCTGTACTTTCACCACGTTTCTATTCTTTCCAAAAATGCGGTAATTTAATACAGTCAGTCCTTTCTGTGCGAACAGCGGTTTCGTGTTGCCTTTTCCGAACGGCTCCAAGAGACTTAACTGGCGGATCAGATTTTTGGTGATGTAGGTGATCGGCATCGGCACATCGATCACAACTTTTTCGACGAAATCCTCTTCCGTCAGCGTGGAATTATCGTTCAGTGCCCGGCGGAACGGTTCGATCATCTCCTCTCCTGCGAGGGAAAGGCCCGCAGCCATCGGGTGGCCGCCGAATTTCGTCATCAGTTCTTTGCATTTGCAGAGCTCCTCATACATCGAATACGCTTCGATCGAGCGGCCGGAGCCCTTGACGCCCTCCTCACTTCTGGTGAGTACGAAGGATGGTTTGTGGAAGTGCTCCCGCAGGCGACCTGCGATGATTCCGGCAAGGCTCTCGTGGCAGTCCGGCAGATAGACGACGAGACTTTGTCGTTCTGCAGCGGGGAGGTTTCCACGAGCTCGATTGCTTTCGCCTCACCCTGGCGCGTCAGCTCTTTGCGGCTTTCATTCAGGTCTTTCAAGTCCCCGGCAAGCTTTGCGGCTCCTCACGTGTCTTTGCGCAGAGCAGTTTTAACGAATGCTCCGCCGTGTCAAGCCGTCCCGATGCGTTGATGCACGGGCCGAGAACGAAGCCGATGTGATACGGTGTCACGTTTTCCGCCTCGATGCCCTGCACACGGATCAGCTCCTGCAGGCCGAGGTTCTGCGTTTTATGGAGCGCCCGAAGGCCGGCTTTTACAAAAATCCGGTTTTCTCCCTGCAGATCCATCACATCACCGATCTCGCAATGGCGACAAATTCCAGAAAGCGGAAGCTGTGCTCCTTTGGAATACCTGCTTTTGCCTCCATCGTCTGGATCAGTTTCCATGCGACGGCCGCACCGCAGAGGCCCGGAAACGGATAGGAACAGTCTTTCTGTTTCGGATTGACAACCGCGTCCGCCGGCGGCAGGATGTAGCGGCGTTCTCCGTTTTCATCCTCCTCAAACGGAACCTCGTGGTGGTCCGTCACAACAACCGTCATGCCAAGCTCTTTTGCCAGACGGATCTGACTGCCGCCGCGATGCCGTTGTCACAGGTGACGATCGTGTCCCGCCCCTCATCCGCGGCAAACTGCACAAGATGCTCATTTAAGCCGTATCCGTCTGCAATCCGGTCCGGGATACGCACATCCGCATCGGCACCGAGATCTTTTAATCCGGTCAGCAGAATATACGTTGCCGTAACACCGTCGATGTCGTAGTCCCCGATGATGCGGATCGGCTTTTTCTCCCGGATTTTTTCTGCGATCAGATCTGCCGCGCGCTCCATATCCTTCATCAGCAGCGGATCGTGGAGCTGCTCCAGATCACCGAAGAGATACTCTTCGATCTCTTTCTCCCCGGTCACATCCCGGTTCCGGATCAGGCGGGCGATGACGGGATCGATGCCGAACCGATCCGCAATTGCCTGGAAATCGGCGCGTTTTGCCGAAACTACCCAGCGTTCTTTCTTCATATGTTCTCCTCTTTCCTGTTAGCAGGAACGCCGGACTTTTCCGGTCCGGCGTTTCTCTTTTTATGGTTTTTGCTGCTTTTATTTATTTTTTGTCTTATTCTGTACTGCTTTGGACGGCACATATTTGTTTTTTCCAACGTGCTTCATCACATACCACAGGGCACCTGTGATGCAGACAGAAGTGTAAGCTCCGCATACGATACCAACCATCAGAGGTGCTGCAAAGTCGCGGATGGAAGAAACTCCCATCACGAACAGAACAAAGATGGTGATAAAGGTGGTGAGGGAACTGTAAATGCTTCGGGTCAGGGTGTCCGTGATGCAGCGGTCAACCAGGGACTCGATCGGCTCTCTCTTTAACTCCGGCAGATTCTCACGGATACGGTCGAAGATGACGATCGTACTGTTGATGGAATAGCCGAGGATCGTCAGCATACACGCGATAAAGGTGCTGCCGACCGAAATACGGGATACCACATAGAATCCGAATACAATGGCGATATCGTGCATCAGTGCAAGGATGGCACTCGATGCGAAACGGATGTCGCGGAAACGGATCCAGATGTACAGCAGCATGCAGACTACAGCGATGATAACTGCTTTCATCGCATTCTGGCTCATTTCTTTACTTACAGTAGAAGAAATGTTGTCGAAAGTGATTTCAGAAGTATCGACACCGAAATTGTCTGCCATTGCCTGGTAAACCTGCTCACGCTCTTCCAGAGTCAGAGAACGTGTTTTGATGATGACATTGTTGCCTCCGACAACCTTTGTCATCTGAATATTGGAATCTTTTGTCACGCCTTCCACAACCGGCTCTACCTCTTTGTCCAGCTCTTCGATGGAGTAATCCTCGTTGAACGGAACGTTGATGGAAGTACCGCCCTTGAAGTCAAGGCCGAAGTTCAGTGCGCTTCCCTTTGTCTGATGCATGAAAATCATGCTGGCCGGAACGGCAAGCAGCAGAATGCAGGAGATCGTGAAGAAGATCTTTCTCTTTTCCACAAATGGAAATCCCTTGCGCTCTTTCTTGGTTCCGTAGTATTTCGCATCCTTCAGTCCCATACCGTACAGGCTGTTGACCAGCAGTCTGGAAACAACCATGGCGCTGAACATGGAAAGAACAATACCAAGAGCAAGTGTCATGGCGAATCCGCGGACACTTCCGCTCGCAAGCGCATACAGAACAGCTGCTGCAATCAGGGTCGTCACGTTTCCGTCCAGGATGGCAGAAGCTGCCTTCTTGAATCCGTCGCGGATTGCCGCATGAACCGTCTTTCCGGCACCGATCTCCTCCTCGATACGGGCATAAATGATAACGTTCGCATCGACCGCCATACCGATCGACAGGATAACACCTGCGATACCAGGCAGGGTCAATGTCAGGTCAAATGCATTTAAAGCAATCAGATTCAGCTCAACATAGATGAGCAGTGCCCATCCGGCAGCAATACCAGGCAGGCGATATACGATTGCAAGGAAAAGGATAATCAGTACAATGCCGATCGCTCCCGCTTTTACGCTGGTGGAAACAGCTGCAGATCCAAGCTGTGCTCCAACGACGCTGGAGTTGATCTCCTCAAGTTTCAGGGAAAGGGAACCGATACGGAGGGTGGATGCCAGGCTGGTTGCTTCATCCCAGTCCATGTTTCCGCCGGAGATGACTGCAGTACCATCGGAAATCACAGCGTTTACACTCGGTACACTGACGAATTTTTCATCATAGTAGATACCGATGCTCTTTCCTGCGCTGTAGGCTTCCTGGGTTGCGTCTGCAAATTTCTGTTTTCCTTCGTCGGTCATTTTCAGCTGAACGACGCTCTCGGTTGCTTTTGTGGTGGAGTTCTGCTGATGCATGGCTTCTGCGCTCTCCACATCTTTACCGGTCAGAACGACGGAGCCGTCCTCCTCGAGCTCTTCGATAGTTTTTCCGTTCAGAACGTACTCGCCGGTCGAGCTGTCGTAGGTGTAGTTTTCTGTTCCGTCATCGTTGGTCTGTTTGATGAAATACAGGCTTCCCGGTTTACCCATCTCTTCCAGAATGGTGGTTGCATCGGTTGCACCCGGGATTTCAATGGTGATACGGTTGTCGCCCTGCAGATATACCTGTGCCTCTTCGCTGTACTGCTGCGCACGCTGTTCCAGCTTGTAGCGGGTATCTGACATTTCTTCGTCTGTCGGGTTGTCCTTTACGGCTGATAGGTAATGCTGACACCGCCGGACAGATCCAGACCCAGGTTGATGTTCTTCATCGAACCGGTTCCGGTAGGACCCCATCCTTTGATCATCGTCCATCCAAGAAGCACTGTTACAATGGCTGCCAGGACGAGTGCGATGATACTCTGTTTCTTCTTCATCATGTCGCGATTTTCCTCTTTTCTTTAATCTTCGGCCAGAGCTGCCTTTATCATCAATGCACACTCGATCCGTTTCTGCTGCATCTTGCATCCGATCTCGTAAACATCGTTGATCTTACCTGTGAAATTGTAGGAGTTTGCCGCGCATCCGCCGCTGCAGTAGAACCGTGCAAAGCACTGGCTGCACTCCTTCTTGGAATAAACGTTGCATTTTTTGAATTCGTTGACAGTTTCTGTCTTTTTCACGCCTTCGTAAACATTTCCGAGGCAGAAATCTTCCTGTCCTACGAACTGGTGGCACGGATAGAAATCGCCCCACGGTGTTACCGCAAGGTACTCGGTTCCGGAACGCAGCCGGAAAGACGTTTATAAACACATGGTCCGCCGGTCAGATCGATCATAAAGTGGAAGAAATTGAAGCCTCTTCCCTCTTTTTCTCTCTTGATCATCTCTCTTGCCAGAATGTCGTACTGTTCGAAGATCACCGGAAGGTCTTCCTCACGGATCGCATAGTCCTCGGTCGGAGGCGCTACAACAGGCTCAACCGAGATCTGCTTGAAGCCGAGGTCTGCCAGATGGAGAACATCAGCTGCAAAGTCTGTGTTGTAATGCGTGAAGGTTCCGCGCACATAGTATTTATCCTGATGACGAAGCTCAGCGAATTTCTGGAATTTCGGCACGATCAGATCGTAGCTTCCGGCACCTTTGCGGAACGGACGCATGTGATCGTGAACTTCTTTTCTTCCGTCGATACTTAATACGACGTTGCCCATCTCTTTATTGCAGAACTCCATGACCTCGTCGTTTAAGAGAACACCGTTGGTGGTCAGGGTGAAACGGAAGTTCTTGTTATGTAACTTCTCCTGTTCTCTTCCGTAGGCTACGAGCTGTTTTACAACATCCCAGTTCATCAGCGGTTCACCGCCGAAGAATCTACCTCGAGGTTTCTTCTGCTGCCGGAGTTTGCGATCAGGAAATCAAGCGCTTTTTGCCGACTTCCAGGGACATCAGTGCACGTCTTCCGTGATACTCGCCCTCTTCTGCGAAGCAGTAACGACAGGCAAGGTTACAGTCGTGTGCAATGTGGAGGCAGAGTGCTTTTACGACGGTCGGACGGTTGGAAACTGATCAATTGCGTTTTCGTAAATGTCTTTTGTAAAGAGCATGCCGTTATCTGTAAGTTCCTGAATTTCTTCTCTGGCTTCGGTGATGTCCTGCTCGGCATATTTACTGCTAAGCGCCTCTGCTGCCTCTTCTGCATTTTTTCCTTCGTTCATGCAGGAAAGGACATCGTATACGCAGTCATCCACAACATGGACGGAGCCGCTGTTGACGTCCAGCACCATGTTGAAGCCATTGCTTTTATATAAATGTATCACTGTGGTATTCCTTTCTATAACTCTCTCTTTTTTTGATGTGCCTGGCAAAAGAATGTTCCAAATCCGGCGAAACCGGTTCTGGGAACACCTTTTACTCGTCCTTATGGATTACTTTTACTTATGCTCGCAGCTCTGGTTGCCTACGGTGCAAGAAGTCTTACATGCGGACTGGCAGGATGTCTGGCACTCACCGCATCCACCTTTTTTTACAGTGTTCTGTAAGCTTTTTGTATTTAAAGTTTTGATGTGTTTCATGGCACATTCCTCCTTCATTGTAGTTGACGCGCGACTTTTTTTATAGTCTTCGGCCATTAGCTCTTCCCATTATAGCATAGGTTTTTCAAATTTAAAAGTCTGTTTTTTGAAAAAATGTTCTGTTTTGTCCGCTTTTATCTGCCGTGTGCCGTCATTCCGCCTGCCATTCCGCCGACGGCACAGACTGCTGCCGCCCACAGAAGTCTTCCGGCTCCGGCAAATCCGCCCGGCAGGAAGACTGCGGAGACGATGATCAGAATGGCAAAATACACGATTCCAAAGCAGATGCCCCAGAGAAACCGCCGTTTTCCCGCCATGTTTCCTGCCATTCTTCCGCCGGAAAAGCTTGATGCCAGATAGATCACCACAATGCCCGCCTGCACCCAGCTTTCCTTCCAGGAAATTTCCAGAGCAGGAAAGACAGCAGCAAAAGAAGAAGCACCGAGATCAGATAGGAAACGAGAAGAGCCTTCAGCCAGCTGATCCCGCTGCCCGCACCCACCGCCCATGTTTTCTTTTCTTCCATAAGAAAAAGCCCTCCCATACTGTAAATGTATGGAATGGCTTTTCCGGATATGCCTGTTTCTTTATTTTTCGTCAAACGGATGATTCTTTTTGAATTCCAGCCATGCGGCCATGCTCTTTGCGCGTTTCGCCTGCATCTGAAGGAATGCCATGCAGAACATAACGGCTGCAGAAAGTGCGGAGCTGATCGCCAGCGGAAGCACCATCGTCTCATCGCCGGTGTTGACCGGGATGCTGCGGATGCTTACAGTGGTCTGTGTCTTCTTCTGCGGAATCTTTGTGCTTCCGGTATTGGAATTGGAAGAGCTGTTGTTACTGCTGCTCTTCGACGGTGTGGCTGTCGGAGTCGGAGTGGATGTCTTATTCGTTCCGTAGTTGTCCGGTCCTACAAGGATCGTTCCTGCGGCACGCAGCGTACTTACGTCATCGGCTGCACTTGCTGTCATTTCACCTGCACTCAGGTTGGATTTCTGCTCTGCAGCTGCAAGCAGTTCATGCTCGCCTTCGTCCGCCTCTCAGCTTCTGCTGTTTCCGTCTGCTCCTCTGATACAAGGCTTCTGGACAGACTTACTGCCACCGGCTGGATCAAAAGAGAGACATTGGAGATCAGATAGCCGTCTTCTGTGCTGTCCGTACCGGATGGATTGGAAATTTCATCGAAATTTTTTACGGTTTCGTTTTCTTTCTGAATTTCATCTTTTACAAGGTCATCCAGATTTTCATCCTGTTTCCACTGGTCCGATGATGCATCATTTCCCGTTCCGTTCTGGTTATCCTGGTTTGTATCGTCCTGGTTTGTATCATCTGCTGCAGGATCGTCTTTTGCTGTATCATCCGGGGCAGGTGTCACGGTTGGATCTTCTGCCGGAGTTTCCGGATTCTCCGGATTTTCACTGTCATCGGTATTCTCGCCCGGTGCTGTCGTCGGAGTTACTTCCGGCGTTACGGTCGGTTCCGCATCCGGTGTCGGCGCTGCCGTTGGTGTATCCCCTGTATCTTCTCCGTTGTCCGCATCCGGTGTCGGAGTTGCCGTTGGTTCCTCCGCCGGCGTTACGGTCGGCTCTGCGTCCGGCGTTTCCGTCGGTTCTGCGTCCGGGGTCACCGTTGGTTCTGCGGTCGGCTCTGCATCCGGCGTTTCCGTCGGACCCGGAGTTGGTGTTACGGTATCTTCTGCCGCATCCGGTGCCGGAGACTCGCCTGGCGCAAGCGTTGGTGTTTCCGAAACCGTTTCTTTTGCTTTTTCTGCTGCCAGAACAGCCTCATATCCGGCTTCTGTCACCACGATTTCATCTGCCGCAAAAACGGTATCTGTTACTCTTCCCCTGAAGTCTGTTTTCTGCTGTTTCTTTCGATACGTTTCCAGCTCTTTTTCATCCATTCCGACGAATACCAGATATTTTTCTGCTGCTTCCTCCGCTGCCGTTTTGCTGGTATCTGCAGCAGTGTTTTTTTCGGTTGTTTTCCCGTCCGCCTGCAGTTCTGCCGCTGCAACTGCAAGAAGCTCCTGTGCTTTTTCCACGGTTTTTACTGCTGTCTCTGCCGTTGTACCGTCTGCCGTATCATCGCCGGTTTTCAGATTCACATAAACGGCTGCCCGTTTTGTCTCTGTACCGTTCTCCGTTCCGGAGACAGTTTCGTTCTGTACTGCGCTTTTTTCCGTTCCTGCCGATGCGCTGGCACGGAGCGGAACTGCATCGGAAAATACCAGTGTGCCCGCAAGGACAGCACCCATCACTTTCCATGCCTGTTTTTTCTTCATTGCGTTTCTCCTTATGTTCTCTTGGTCTATCTTAAAAAAATCTGTCTTTTTGTGTCATAATTTCGCATTACAGCATTATAGCACAAGAAAGAATCCCGCGCAAGGCTGAAGTCGCTTGAAACGCGGGATTCGTGAATCACTTTCTTACGCAGTGAAACAGCAAGTGTTTCACTGCTGGGTGAACAGTAACGCGGGATTCTCATCTGCTTTTATCGCTTTTTAGTTTGTTTCCATTCTCGTTGTCGTGAGCTGATCCGGGGATAAATTCAGGATTTCCATAAACTCATCACCTGTGATTGTCTCTTTCTCATACAGATATTTTGCCAGCTCGTGGAGTTTCGGCATGTTATCTTTTAAGAGCTGCTCTGCTTTGTCGTACTGTTTTCTGACTGCTGCAACAACCTTCTCATCAATCTGTGCTGCTGTCGATTCGGAGCATGCCAGGGAAGTGTCACCGCCGAGGTACTGGTTCGTTACCGTCTCAAATGCAACCATACCAAATTCCTCGTTCATACCGAAGCGGGTGATCATGGATCTTGCCACCTTCGTTGCCTGCTCGATATCGTTCGAAGCACCTGTCGTGATGGAATGGAACACCAGATCCTCTGCCACACGGCCGCCGGTCAGGGTTGCAATCTTGTTTTCCAGCTCTTCGCGGCTCATCAGGTTGTGCTCATCTTCATCCACCTGCATCGTATAGCCGAGGGCGCCGGACGTACGCGGATAATGGTGATCTTCGTAACCGGAGCGGAATGGCTCTGCAGTGCTGCGACGAGTGCATGGCCGACCTCGTGGTAGGAAACGATCAGTTTCTCTTTGTCGGTCATGATCTTATTCTTCTTCTGGTATCCGGCGATGACAACCTCAACGCTCTCCTCCAGATCCGCCTGGGTGACGAATTTTCTTCCATCACGGACGGCACGGAGTGCTGCCTCGTTGATCATATTGGCAAGTTCTGCACCAGAAGCACCGGATGCCATACGTGCGATCGCATTGTAATCGACATTGTCGCCCACGCGGATGTTTTTCGCATGGACTTTCAGGATTTCCTCACGGCCTTTTAAGTCAGGCAGTTCAACCGGCACACGGCGGTCGAAACGGCCCGGACGAAGAAGTGCCGGGTCCAGGGAATCCGGACGGTTCGTCGCTGCCAGAATGACAACGCCTTTCTTTCCATCGAATCCATCCATCTCGGCAAGCAGCTGGTTCAGGGTCTGCTCACGCTCGTCGTTTCCGGAGAATCCGCCGCCGTCACGTTTTTTGCCGACGGTATCGATCTCATCGATAAAGACGATACACGGTGCTTTCTCATTTGCCTGCTGGAACAGGTCACGCACCTTCGCAGCTCCCATGCCGACGAACATCTCGACAAACTCAGAACCGGAAATGGAGAAGAACGGAACATTTGCCTCTCCGGCTACTGCCTTTGCAAGCAGCGTTTTACCGGTTCCTGGAGGGCCGACAAGCAGTGCTCCTTTCGGCATTTTTGCACCAATTTCTTCATATTTTTTGGGATTATGCAGGAAGTCAACAATCTCCTGTAAAATTTCTTTTGCCTCATCCTCTCCGGCAACATCTGCAAATTTAATGCCGGTTTCGGACTGTACATAAACCTTGGCGTTGCTCTTTCCAAAGCTCATCGCATTTCCCATGCCGCCCATCATCTTGCTCGTCATGCGTTTCATCAGCCACTGTCCGAGCGCAACCATCACAACGATCGGTATTACCCATGTTAAAAGAAATTCCATGAGTGGCGACATCTGCTCTATGATCGGCGTTCCGAATTCGGTAATACCTGCCTCATATAAACGATCTACCAGCTTGTAATCATTCATCACACCCGTCTTATAATAATTCGCCGGGCTTGATTTGTCGCTGAAAATAATCTCATTTGACTGGATCTGGACTTCGCTGATTTCGTTGTTATCTACCATCTGCAAAAATTTTCCGTAATCAACTTCTGTTACTTTTGGCTCGAGAAGTCTCGGGAAAAGCAGAAGATTTAACAGCAGAATGACGATCAGCGCAATCACATAATAAAAAATTATGGGTTTTTTCGGTTTTTGCACCTGTTTCATCTGTATCCCCTCCTGTTCTTGATTTTCTTCTTTTTTAGTAGCATAAACTTTTCTTTCGCTAAAATCAATCAAATTCTGACATTTCATGAAACTTTTATACTTTTTTATATTTTCGCTATAGAAAGGTAAGTTTCTTGCTTTCCATCTGTTTTCGGCTATACTTGCGAAAGACTGGGAAAGTCTCTTTTTGAAATTTTGCCCCGAAATGACGGGTTCATTCGATAAAAAAGCTATAGAAACGGAGGTTTTGTGTATGGGACACAGGTTTACATATGTGGTTTCGCCGGAGGAGGAACGGGAAAATCTGACTGTGGAATGGTTTCTCCGCCGGCATGGATATTCGCGCCATATTATTACGGGCTTAAAACGCACAGAGGACGGCATTTTCCGAAACGGCGTCCGCGCCTGGACGAGCCAGGCCGTGCACGCCGGGGATGTGATCGAAACGCACCTTGTCGAAACAGAACCCTCCGACGGAATTCTGCCGCGGCCGGTTCCGTTTTCGGTTGTGTATGAGGATGACGACATCCTCGTTGTGGATAAACCCGCTGATACGCCGATTCATCCGTCGATTGGAAATTATGAAAATACGCTGGCAAACGGCATTGCATGGTATTTTGAACAGAAAGGTGAACCCTTCGTCTACCGCTGCATCAACCGCCTCGACCGCGACACCACCGGCCTTATCGTGCTCGCCAAGCACGCCTTAAGCGCCGCCGTCCTCTCCCAGGCCATGCGCTCCCGCGAAATCCACCGCACGTATCAGCCTTCGCCCTCGGCGAAACCGCTGCATCCGGCACCATCGACGCACCGATCGCCCGCCTCAACGGCTCCCTCATCCAGCGCACCGTCGACTTTGCCTCCGGCGAGCGCTCCGTAACCCATTACCGCACCCTCGCGCACTGCTCCGTTTTCTCCCACCTCGAACTCAATCTCGAAACCGGCCGCACCCACCAGATCCGCGTCCACATGGCTTACATCGGCCATCCGCTGCTCGGCGATACCCTCTACAACAAAACTCCCGGCACTTTCCCCCGCCAGGCACTTCACTCTGCATCGCTCTCCTTCGTCCATCCGATCACCGGAGAACCCTTAAACTTCCACGCACCACTGCCGGAAGATATGCAAAACCTGCTGACATAAACCAACCCCCGTGAGTTGCCGCTCACGGGGGTTTTGTTGTCCCTGATGGAACTGTCATGTCTTTTTGCCGGTGACATTGTATCATACACAAAATTTAGTTTCAATCATCATTTTCATACAGTTCTGATTCTCGGTACTTCATCGATATGCAAATATTTGCTGATGCATTTCACAATCACATCATGATCCGAAACCTGTCCCATGCCGGACACTGCTACGGTTGCCACAACGCCGACTTCTTCCACGCAGATCGGAAAACCTCCGCCCAGCATTGCGTATTCCTTCGGGTCCAGTACCATCTGTTTTACGCTCTCCGGCGCATTCGTCGCTGCCATGTAGAGTTGCAGCGAACTCCGCTCCGTCAGAAGCACCGAATTGCTCTTCCGTCTCATCAGCTCCACATTGTGCGGCGTAATGCCGTTATCACAATACTGGAATACAACTTCCCCGTTGCTTCTGCGGATCATGATGCCAACCTGTGCTCCGCGCCGTCTTGCCTCCATCAGGATCATCGTTCCCAGTTCCCATGCGTCTGCATTTGTAAAATGCGTAAACTGCAGAATATCCTCCTGCATATCGAGCACTTTCATCAGTTCATCCATTGTCATTGTCATACTTTTGCCCCGTCCTTTCTGCCATTTTATATTTTTTTAGCTTTTTGCCCCTCGTTTTCTGACTTTCAGTTTATCATTTTCCCAAATTCAAGTCAAGCCAGCCACCACCGGCATTGGCTAACACGATATCACCGAAAAGCAAAAATTCCACGCCGCAGAAGTTCCCTCCCACAGCATGGAATTTCTCATTTTTATTTTTCTACCATAATACACTTCCGCGGGCAGTTCTCCGCGCAGAGGCCGCAGCCTGTACATTTTGCCGGGTCGATCTCCGCGCGCTGGTCCACAACGTGAATTGCATCCGACGGGCAGTTCTTCTCGCACTTCTTACATCCGATACAGCCGATCTCACACGCTGCCATCACCGCCTTGCCCTTCTCGGTTGAGCGGCATTTCACCGTGATCCTCTGCTCATACGGAATCAGGTCGATCAGATTTCTCGGACAGGCCTTCACGCAGGCACCGCATGCCTTGCACGCTTCGCCGTCCACAACGGCAATGCCGTTTTCAATATGGATCGCATCAAACTTACATGCCTTCACGCAGTTTCCAAAACCAAGACATCCGTTTCCGCAGCTCTTCGGACCGCCGCCCGGTACAAAACCAGCGTAGGAGCAGTCCCTTGCACCCGTGTATTCATACTTGTTCTTTGCCACGTCACACGTACCGGCGCACCGTACCACTGCTTTTCTGCGCTCCTGTGCTCCGGCTTCCTGTCCCATAATGGCACCGATCGCTGCCGCAACCGGCGCTCCGCCGACCGGACAGACCGAAATCGGGGCTTCACCCTTTACCACTGCAGCCGCCGCTCCGTCACAGCCCGGGTAACCACAGCCGCCGCAGTTGTTGCCCGGCAGCGCTTCACGGACCTTCGTCTCGCGCTCGTCCACTTCCACATAAAACTTCTTTCCGGCAATTCCAAGGAGAATACCAATCAAAAGGCCGGTTCCACCCACCATCAGGGTGGCTGCTAAAATACCATTCATCTCTTCATCCCTCCTAGATCATTCCGGAAAATCCCATAAATGCCATTGACATCAGCATAGCCGTAAGAAGAACGATCGGCATTCCTTTGAATGACTCCGGGATATCGTTGTACTCCATCTTTTCCCGCAGGCCGGCCATCAGCACCATGGCAATTGTAAAGCCGATTGCGGTTGCCAGACCGTAAACCGTACCCTGCAGAATCGTGTAATCCTTCTGTACGTTGATGAGTGCCACACCGAGTACCGCGCAGTTTGTTGTAATCAGCGGAAGGTAAACGCCGAGCGCTCGGTACAGAGACGGAATCGTCTTTTTCAGGAACATCTCAACGAGCTGTACCAGCGCCGCGATGACAAGAATGAAAACGATCGTTTCAGATAATCAAGTTCTGCCGGTGCCAGGATAAATTTGTAAATCAGACTTGTCACAAATGAAGAAATCGTGAGGACAAAAATAACCGCTCCGCCCATGCCGGCCGCCGTATCCATCTTTTTGGAAACACCGAGGAAAGCACAGATGCCAAGGAACTGGCTGAGTACGACGTTGTTGACCAGCGCCGCACCGATCGCAATTAAAATCAGTTCTTTCATTTCGCTTCCTCCTTTCCTTTCACAGCCTGGCAGTATGCCTTATTGGCGCATGCCATACAGCCGGTCTCTTCTGCCGGGACTGCCGGTTTTCCGGTTTTCTCTGACTTCTGGCGTTTGATGCGGTTCTGCACCGCAACGAGCATTGCCAGCACAAGGAATGCACCCGGCGCCATGATGAAGATGTTGACCGGCTCGTAAGCACTCGGCATTACCTGGATACCGAACAGGGTTCCGGCTCCGATCAGCTCACGAAACATACCGATCAGGGTCAGGCCGACGGTAAATCCAAGGCCCATGCCGATACCATCAAATAAAGACGGGATCGGACCATGTTTTCCAGCATATGCCTCGGCGCGTCCCAGGATGATACAGTTTACAACGATCAGCGGGATGTAGATGCCAAGGGCGGAATAGAGTGCCGGAATAAAACCTTCCATCAAAAATTCCACGATGGTTACAAACGATGCCACAACAACGATGTATGCTGGCATACGCACGCCGTCCGGATGATTTTCCGAAGCAGGGAAATCATCAGGTTGGAGGCGGTCAGGATGACCATCGTCGCAAGGCCCATGCCGATACCGTTCTTTGCAGAAGTGGTAACCGCAAGCGTCGGACACATACCCAGCATCATGACGAAGGTCGGGTTTTCTTTTATGATACCATTATAAAGCCGTTCCAGCGGCGTATCTTTTCTCATGAGTTCCCTCCCTCTCCGGAAAGCAGACCGGATTCGTTGCAGTAGTTAAAACAGCAGATTCCTGCATTGACACCGTTTGTTACAGCGTTCGTTGTCAGAGTTGCTCCGCTCAGCGCATCGATTTCATCATCCGCGGATGCGCCGGATTTTGTGTAGGAGAATGCTTCTACGTTTTTATCCTTGAACTGATTCTTGAAATCGTCTGTGTCGGCACGCATACCAAGCCGGCCGTCTCGGAAAGTGACAGGAAAGAGATTCCTTTTGTCGTTCCGTCCGATGCAATTCCCATCGAGAACTGCATGCCGCCGCCATAGCCTTCGGTTGTGGAGATGATCTCAACCAGGCCGATCGTCGCGCCGGATGCGTCTTTTGCAAGCAGCAGTTCGTCAATCGTCTGTGCTTCAAAACCGTGGCCGATCAGTGCTGCCGTAAGCTCTGCCTGTTGTGCATCGCTCATTGTTACTTCTTCAAAGGAAGCTGCCTCCGGGAATACGTTCTGACAGGATTCCTGTTTTTCTTTTTCCTGCTGTTTCTGGATCGGCTCTAAGGTTACCTGGTGGGCCGCACCGAGAAGCAGGCCGGCAATCAGCGTAATCGCCGCAAGAATCAGTGCGTTTTTTATAATTTTGTTCATGCTTTTTTCTTGCCTCCTCTTCCGAATCCAACCGGCACGGTCACGCGCTCAATGAGCGGAACCAGAAGGTTGGTAAAGATGATGGCATAGGAAACGCCCTCTGCCGAATTTCCAAAGATACGGAATACGCCAGTCAGAAGTCCTAAAATGACCGCGTAGATATACTGTCCCTTCTTTGTGATCGGGCGGGTAACGTAATCGGTTGCCATGAACCATGCGCCGAGCATCAGACCACCGCCAAAAAGATGCGCGCCAAGGAAGTTGATATCAAAACCGTGGCCGCCGAAAATCAGGGCAAATAAAAGCTCTGTTCCGATGTAGATGAGCGGAATATTGAGGTCAATCACATGAATGCAGACAAGGAAAATGCCGCCAATCAGAAGGGCCAGTGCGGAAGTCTCACCGATCGTTCCGGCCGTATTCCCAAGGAACATGGACAGCAGATTCACCTGCTCTCCTGCTTTTGCTGCGGCGAGCGGTGTCGCACCGGATACAGTATCCACGAGGTGTGCGGCTGCCGGGGCAGCGAAGTTTGTCATATGACCCGGGAAGGAAATCAAAAGGAAACATCTTCCTGCAAGCGCCGGGTTCATGATGTTCTGGCCAAGACCGCCGAAAAGCTGTTTTACAACGAGAATTGCAAACACACCACCGATCACCGGCATCCAAAGAGGTGCCTGCACCGGCATGTTCATGGCCAGCAGAAGACCAGTTACCAGTGCACTGCCGTCGGCAATCGTCACCGGTTTCTTCATTCCTTTTTCATACAGATATTCCGTCAGGGGACAGACTGCCATCGAAATCACAATCAAAAGCAGTGCCCGAAGGCCGAAATTCCAGATTCCCACGCAGACTGCCGGGGCAAGGGCAAGCAGGACGGCAAACATGATTTTATCCGTCGTTACCTTGGACCGTGCGTGCGGGGAAGATGATACGTGTAATAATCCATTCATATGTAAGGTCCCCCTATTTCTTCTTTCTCTTTGCCAGAAGCACTTTACGCATTGAGCTGATCTCCTGCGTCAGCGGACGTCTTGCCGGGCAGATAAAGGAACAACAGCCACATTCACAGCACTCCATTCCGCCGTATTTCAGGAACTTCTCTTCCTCTCCGTGCTCCGCAAAAACGGAAAGGCGGGCCGGAAGAATCTGACCCGGACAGACGGAAACGCAGCGTCCGCAGTTGATGCAGGCAGATGGTGCCAGCGCAGATACTTCATCCTCCGTAAGGCAGGTCAGTGCAGATGTTGTCTTGGTAACAGGAACATCCATTGTAAACAGGGCTCTTCCCATCATCGGGCCGCCGCAGATGATCTTGACCGCCTCGTTTTTCAGACCGCCTGCCTGCTCTAAAAGTTCGGACAAGAGCATGCCGACCGGTACTTCAAAGTTGCACGGATTCTGTACAGCATCTCCCGTCACGGTAACGATACGGCTCATCAGCGGTTCGCCGAAGCGGACTGCCTGGTAAATAGCAGTCACGGTATCAATGTTATCCACGATACAGCCCGCGTCCGCCGGCAGCATGGAGGAATTTACCTTTCGTCCCGTTGCTGCATAGATCAGCATACGCTCGGCACTGCGGGTATTTCGTTTTAAGCTCCAGAACCTCAATGTTATCCTCCGGAAGCACCAGCTCACGGAACTTCGCGATACAGTCCGGTTTGTTGTCTTCAATGCAGATGACTCCCTTTGCCCTCGGAAACATATGCAGCATGATTTTTAAGCCTCCGATCACCTTTTCCGGCTCTTCGAGCATTCTGCGGTAGTCGCTCGTCAGATACGGCTCACACTCTGCTCCATTGACGAGAATGTGGTCAATCGCTGACGGATCTTTCGGGGATACCTTGACGTGTGTCGGAAAGCCTGCACCTCCCATTCCCACGATTCCGGCCTCTTTGATCTTGTTCCGGATCGTATCTGCGTCGAGTTTTTCCCAGTGCGGGCACTCCTCAAATGTTTCTTTTTCATACAGCCCGTCGTTCTCCACAACGATACAGTCTACCGGGGAACCGGCTGCGGAAACTTTTTTCTCAATTCCTTTTACCGTGCCGGAAACCGATGCGTAAACAGGAGCCGAAACAAATCCTCCCGCTTCTGCGATTTTCTGTCCCTCTTTTACATGGTCGCCTTTTTGTACGGTCGGCACAGCAGGCGCTCCGATGTGCTGTGACACTGCGTAATACAATAAGTTGCCCGGCTGCGCTTTGACAATCGGTTTGTCCTTGGAGAGCTCTTTTCCCTCGTACGGGTGAACGCCGCCATGAAAAGTATTTCTTTTCTTCTGAAACATGCTTTTCACCTCATCCTTTCTCTTTTCTATGCTGCATTTATCAATTCACAGCCTTTTTTCGGTTTTTATGCAAAAAAGGCTGGTGCATTGCCCTGATTATTTCGGTTATTCATATCGGACTTCTTTTAACAGGAGTCCGCATGCCGGTGCAAGAAAACCCGCACTTTCGCGGTTTTTTGCTTTGAGAAGCTCCATCATTGATGCGATATCCCGTTTTCCCATCCCGGCCTCCACAAGTGTTCCGGTCAGGATCCGCACCATGTGGTACAGAAAACCGGTTCCGGTATAGGAAATGATAAGAATCCCGTCTTTCTCGCAGAAATCAATTCCGGTAATCGTCCGTACTGTCGATTTTTTCATACGTTTGTTGGCACAGAAGCTCCTGAAATCATACGTTCCGATAAACGCTTTCGATGCTTCTTTCATTTTTTCCACATCGAGCGGTGCTTCCGGAAAATACACGTATTTCCGCTCGAAAACATGCTTTCTGCCATCGATCACGATACGGTATTCGTATGTTTTGTCCACCGCATTCAGACGGCTGTGGAAGCGCTCCGGCATCCGCGCGAGGCTGGTAACTTCGATGTCTTCCGGCAGATAATGGTTGATTGTCTGCAGAAGTTCTTCATCGGATAGATCCGTATGGAACTTTGCATTTGCGACCTGTCCCGCCGCATGGACGCCGGCATCGGTTCTGCCCGCGCCGTGGATCTCCACCGGCTCTCCTGCGATCCTGGACAGCAGCGTTTCGAGCTTGCCCTGAATCGTGTTGTCCGTATTTCCCTGCTTCTGCCAGCCGTTATAGCGCGTGCCATCGTACTGCAGGATCATTTTATAATTCATCTTTTTCTTCCTTTCAAATCATTTTTCTCCAGAAATGGGCTTTTCAGAACCATTTTCTTCTTTACAAAGTGGCAGCTTATCCTTCGGCATCCATGCTTTTCTCAATCAAAAAGCTCCGTAACGCTGGACTTCGCGCCAGATTTGCTTCAAACAGCACCACTTCTGCTCCGCCCGGAAAGCTGTTCTGTAAAAATTCAGCGGCACGGCGGATCTGCAGTTTCACATCCTTTACTTCCTTCTCCACTTTTTCCTGTTCCAGTTCACATACCGTTTCAAAAAGCTCTTTCATCTGATCTGAATCGGTTTTGCGACATTTTTTAGCGGTCTCCTCGAGTTTTTTTAACTTTTTCAAGACCCGCGCATTCGTTTCTTTCTCGCCCTTTTTCAGCAGTCCCTGCTGTTTGCACACTGCAAATCCCTGCTCTTTCTGTTGTAGCCAGGATGCGTATGTCTCATCTTTTTTCTGCCTGCAAAGCCCGGTAAACTGGCGAAAGCACTCGGAGAGCTCCTTTGCCGTGTGCTCCTGCTTCTGGCAGGCGGATGCCTCTTTCCGAAGTGCCGCATGAAACAGAGACAGCAGTACAGATCGCTCTTCTGCGGAACCATTTGCCGCCATCTGCTGTTTTTGTGCCATGATTTTCCGGAAAATGCACCGGTCAGAATCTCCTCCACACCGTAATCCTGTCCATATTTTTCGTAAATCCTGTAGTACGAGCTGAATTCCTCCGCCGTCTTTTCTTCCTGCAAATATTGTCCGATCAGTGCTTCGTCGACCGGAAAATGCAGGATTTCATAACTTTTCAGCACGGCCGACAAATCCTCCCAGCCGCGTGCTGTCACAAAACGCTTCTCATCCACTTCCTGCGAAACAGAATAAAAATGGTCACTGTGTGCCATAAGGTACGTTGTCACGGCGCTGTGGATCTGATTTTTCTCTGCGTAGGAGAGCCAGACGGAAAGCTCGGGAAGCACCTCGATCTTCCGCACACGGTCAAGCGTTGCCACATCAAATTCCCGCACAGATTTATTGTATTCCGGCGGATTTCCGGCGGCCACGATCAGCCAGTCATCCGGGATGTGCTGATTGCCGAATTTTTTCTCCTGCAAAAGCTGCAGCATTACCGGAGCGAGGGTCTCGGAGACGCAGTTAATTTCATCGAGAAAGAGGATACCCCGCTTCTTTCCGGTCTGCTCCATGCAGTCATAGATCGAGGCGATGATCTCGCTCATCGTGTATTCCGTTGTATGTACCATTTTCCCTTCGATTCCACGTGTGCAGATCTCCGGAAGGCCCATGGCACTCTGACGCGTATGGTGTGTCATCGTGTAGGCGACAAGCCCCACACCGCACTCTTCTGCGATCTGCTCCATAATTGCCGTTTTTCCGATGCCCGGCGGGCCGATCAGGAGAATGGGACGCTGCTGCCGGAGGGGAACCAGCGGAAAACCAATTTCATCTCTTGCAAAGTATGCGCGCAGGGCTTTTTCAATTGTCTCTTTTGCTTCTTGTATGTTCATATGTTCTCTCTTATCTTGTGCACTCTTTATGTACTCTCGAAATCTTTCTGTGTTTGATTTTGCGAGATGCTTTTTTGTCAGTTGTGTTCAAAGAGTACATTCTTCTGTCAGCAGTTTTTTTGCCCATTTTGGGACAAGATTCATTTTTTCGGTCTGTCTGACAAAGACAAATGCCGTCTCGTAATCTGGCTTTTGTTCGGGATAAATTCCGTCTCCGTCGGTAAAATAGATCAACGCTTTTAAGTTTCGGAATACATGCTGTTTCCGCAACTCTTCCACTTTCTGAAAGACAGGACGGAAATCGGTTCCGCCTCGGCCCTTGATGGTAATTGTTTCACGGTAAGCTTCCCATTCTTTCGGTGAATGGATCATCGTGACATCCTGCACGAAGCTGTCGCACTGGATCAGGCAGACGTTCCAGCTGGAAAAGAAGTTTTCTTTTTCTTCAAGAATGCTGCGCGTCTCACCAAGGAACTTTGCTACAATTTCTTTTTTGCACGAACCGGATGTGTCGATCGCGATAACCAGCTCTTCGAGACGGTTTCCCTCGCGCGTCTCCGGCGGCTCGATGAAAGGGAAATTTCCGTAATACATAAGCCCATAATGGTAAGCGACTGGATCGAAGCTGTCGAGATCCAGCTCCATTTCCTCGCGGGTAACGGTAAAGCGTTTCAGGAAGCGCGGTAATCGTACGCTCTTTTTTCGATCCCGGACAGGTTTCTTTTTTTCCACCACGGTTCTGGCCTCGCAGCAGGCCGCCGGTGCCGTAGTTTTCCGCCAACTTGCGGGAAGCACGTTTCCAGACTGATTGAAAAGACTCGATAAGTTCCGGTTCTTTTCCCGGCACCAGCCATGAAACCGGAGACTGTTTTTCTTTTTCCGGCATCAGCCATGAAACCGGGGGCTGTTCTTTTTTTTTCCGGCTCCGGTGTTTCTTTCCCAAACCGGCGGATGCATTCCAGCAGCAGGTGCTGATAGCCTTCCTTGAGGAACGATGAATTTTCGGCACACATGCAGAGTACAAAATCGGAGTTAAAATATATCGTATGACCGTCGGATGTGATGGCTTTTGTCCTGTCGGATGGCTGATGCTGAAAGAAAAGAATCGCTTCACCAAGTTCCGGGTACAACCAGCAGAGGTTTTTGCGGGCTTCTTCGAAAAGCCGGAGCGCCAGCGCTTCTTTTTCTTTTGTGGGCTTTTCTTTTTGAAACGCAGCTTCTGTTTTTCTGCTTTCCGTATTCTCCTGCATCGGATCCTGTGAGCTCCGGTTCAGGAGAATACGGAAAGCCTGCCATTTCTGCTGGTCGGCAGCAAGGTTGAGAAACGTTTTCGGTCTGCATCGGACAGCCATCCGGTCTGCAGAATACGTTCCAGCTTTGAAAAATCATCCTCACGAATCAGCATTTCGACAGCGGGACGAATGCGTTTCCGCAGGTATGCAGTATATGCGGCTCGCTGTTCTTCCGGAAGATCCTGCGATTCACAAAAGCTGGAAAGTGCAGCCCGGAGGCGCTGCTGTTCGGATGTCGTCGTTCTGAAACTACTCCAGTCATCCATTTTATTCACTCCCTTACTCGCCGCGTTTTCTCACTTGCACTCAATCTTACGCTGCCGCGTAAGCGACATTCGTCGTTCGCCAACTGAAAATAAATTTTCGTTTGACTCACTTGCACTCAATCTTACGCTATCGCGTAAGCGACATTCGTCGTTCGCCAACTGAAAATAAATTTTCATTTGGCTCACTTGCACTCAATCTTACGCTGCCGCGTAAGCGACATTCGTCGTTCGTCAAATGAAAATAAATTTTCATTTGACTCACTTGCACTCATTATATCGTCATTTTTGAGCATTGACAATGTTGGATCGTGTTATTTTTTTCACACTTTTACCATATTTTTATGATATACTTGATATTATAAAATACGATTGCAGTCGTAAAAGCGCAAAGGAGATCCTTTTTATGAACAAAGAAAACAGAAAAGCTGCCAGGGAACGGCGTGCCAAAGAGCGGGAGCACGAAGCGAAAGTAGCGCATTACAAAAAGATCTGGAGCTGGGCCGGACCGGCTCTGATTATCGTTGTGATCGTCGGCCTTATTATTGCCAGCGTACTCGATTCCAAACGACTCTCTGTCAAAAGTGCCTCGGAGGATACCTCCACAGCCTCATCGGCCGCATCCGCCTCATCAGCCTCCACTTCGGCTTCTGCCTCTTTGCAGACCGACACTTCCCTCACCATTGAGGACGGTGATACCGTCAATATCGACTATGTCGGCTCCATTGACGGCGTGGAATTTGAAGGTGGAAACACAAAAGGAAACGGCGCTGATCTTGTGATCGGCTCCCACACTTACATCGATGACTTTGAAGAACAGCTCATCGGCCATCACCCGGGCGACAGCGTAGATGTAACCGTCACTTTCCCGGAAGACTATGGAAAAGACGAACTCAATGGAAAGGAAGCTCTTTTCAAAGTTACCATCAACGGCATTTATAAATAGAACAACCAAAAAGACATCCCCCGCAGATTTTCCGTCTGCGCCGGATGTCTTTTTCTTATTATTTTTTTGTTAAGTTTTTTTCAAAGGCGCTTCGATGTATTAAAAAAAGTACATCTTCTTATTCCACAATTTTGTAATACGCCCGCGCCGTCAGCACATAGACAATCAGGTAAACCACGGCAAACGCCGCAATCGTAATCGCTGTTGCAGCCAGGAACAGATTGCTGTCCGGGAAATTCAGCATTGCCATGATACGCCTGGTCAATGGAAACGCTACCATTGTATGCACCACGGCCACCGCGAGCGGCAGGAAAAAGACCGTTACCACCTGTGACTGAATCGTCTGACGGATTTCTTTGCGGCTCATACCGACCTTCTGCATAATCTGGAACCGTTTTCGGTCATCGAAGCCTTCTGAAACCTGCTTGTAATAGATAATCATAACGGCACCCATCAAAAACAGCGCACCGACGAAAACACCTAAAAACAGAAGTGAACCATACAGACTGTAAACCGTATTGCGCTCTTTTTCGCGCACTTCCACCCATCCGTTAAAAGATGACTCCGTCAGTATCGTCTCAATCTCATCTCCAACTGTGATCTGTTCGCCGGCATCCCCGATAAGATCCAGAGCATATTCCCAACTGTATCCTTCTGGCTCCTTTCCCTGCACAGCCGCATACGCTTCCTTTGCTTCATGGTTCCGCGTCACCACCGTCATTGTCTCATACACCTGCGTCTTCTCATCCAGAATGTACGATTTTTTATCGGTATTCCATTTTTTTACTTCATACGTCGGATTTCCCAGTTCAATCGTATCATACTCATAATTTTTCTGTTTTGCCTGAAAACCAGAGCCTGCCCTGGTTCCAGCTCTACCTGTTCGCCGGTTACCTGATTGTACTCCGACTCTTCCATGATTTTTATCAGTGTGCTCGCCGCAGCATCATCTGACTGTGTTTTTTCTACTTTGTTTCTATCTACAACAGCAAGCATAACATAGTATCTCTGATCACTTTCATACTTTTTTCTGAGCTGCTTTTCTTCCAGATGCTGATCAATCCCAGTTTTCACTTCCTCTATCATCTTCTGACTGACCGGTTCCACCGTCTTCATAATGCCGCTCACGCCAGTATTTGCTTCAATCGAAATCTGATGTGGAAACCGCGTATAGGTAACCTCCTCAATTCCCGTCCACAGACATGTGCTGATGGAGATAACCAGAAGCACACCCGTTGACAGAATACAGATATTCGCAAGACCGACCGCATTTTGCTTCATGCGGTACAGCATGCCCGAAATGCTTGTAAAATGGCGTGTCTGGTAATAGTAATTCTTGTTTTTCTTCAGAATTTTCAAAAATGCAATACTTCCAGCAGAAAACAGGCAGTACGTTCCCACCATAACCAAAGCGATTGCATTAAAAAACTTATCAAGTGCGTCCATCGAGGATTGGCAGGTCAGAGCCAGATAATAACCAACACCAAGCAGCATGAATCCAAGAACCGCCGTCAAAAGCTTCGTTTTCGGTTCCCGCTCACCCTGCGCGCCGCCGTGCAGCAGTTCGACCGGCTGTGAGACGTGGATCTGGCGAAGGCTTAAGAGAAAATTGATCACAAAAGTCAGGCCGAACAGCAGCATCGTACTTCCCACGGCTTTTGCGCTGAACGCAAAACCAATTGTTCCGTTCAGTCCGGTCAGCTTCATCAGCACCAGAAACAGCAGGCGGTACAGCAACACACCGAGCAGAATACCGATTCCAAGCGATGCCGCCCACAGATACAGACTCTCAAAAAAGAGGATCTTCGCCAGATGCTTTTTCTCCATGCCGAGAATCTGGAACAGACCGAACTCTTTTTTCTTCTTTTTGCCAGAAAACTGTTGCTGTAAATCAGAAAAATCACCGCGAACAGGCCAATGATATAGGTTCCCATCCCCATCACTGTCAGGATCGTATCTTTTCCGATCATGGAATCAAAGCCACTTCCCTGCGCCAGTGTATCCATGATAAAAAACATCACCACCGTGCCGATGCATGACAGCAGATACGGAAGAATATTCTGACGGTTTTTGCTCAAATTTGTTTTTGCCAGTCTGGCATACAGCAGATTATTCATCCCGTTCACCACCCGTCGCAAGAATTGTCAGCGTATCGGAGATCTTCTGATACATCTCATCGCGCCCTAAAGAACCGCGATACAGCTGGTGGAAGACCTCGCCATCCTTGATGAACAGCACACGCTTCGCCGAGCAGGCCGCCTTCACACTGTGCGTTACCATAACAATCGTCTGGCCCTCCTCGTTGATCTCCCCGAACAGTTTCATGAGGCCATCCGCTGCATGGGAATCGAGCGCGCCGGAAGGCTCATCCGCAAGAACCAGCTCCGGATTGGTAATCAGCGCACGCGCAACGGCTGCACGCTGCTTCTGTCCGCCGGACACCTCATATGGGTATTTATTGAGGATCTGGGTGATGCCGAGTTTTTTCGCAATCGGCTCTGCCCGAAGACTCATCTCCTCGTATTTTTTTCCTTCCAGCACGAGCGGCAAATAAATGTTGTCACGCAGGGAAAAGGTATCGAGCAGGTTGAAGTCCTGGAACACGAAACCTAAATTTTCGCGGCGGAATCCGGCAATCTCCTTCTCCTTTAATTCGCCGAGATTCTTTCCATTTAACCGCACCTGTCCGCCGGTTGGCTTGTCGAGTGCTGCGAGCAGGTTCAGAAGCGTCGTTTTTCCGCTTCCCGATTCGCCCATGATTGCAACAAATTCGCCCCGTTCCACTGTAAAATTAACGTCTTTCAACGCTTCCACCCGGTTGCTGCCAAGCGCGTGGTATATGTTTTTTTCAGATGTTCTACTTCCAGAATTGCCATGTCACATTTTCCTTTCTGTCTGAACTGTTTTCTTAATTGACAAGGCTTATTATACCCGTCCGCGCCTCTTCTGCCTTAGGATCATCTTACAAAAGACCGGCAACCTTACATTTCTGTAAGATTCCCGGCGAAGCTCTCTATGTACTACAGGGATACGGTATCCAGCCCAAGATACACCTTCGTTCCCACTCCCATCTCCGACTCGATGCGGATGGTATGCGAAAGTTTCTCCATGATCTGGCGGCACAGATACAGTCCGATGCCCGTTGACCGCTTGTCTGCGCGGCCGTTGCAGCCCGTGTAGCCTTTTTCGAAAATCCGCGGCAGATCCTCCGGCGCAATGCCGATGCCGGTGTCCTCAATCACCAGCGTTTTTGGTGCATCCGGTGACAGATAGATGTGAATGCTTCCACTTTTCGTGTATTTCAGCGCATTTGACAGAATCTGCTCCAGCACAAAGACGAGCCATTTTTCATCTGTCAGCACCTCGCAGTGCACCGGCTCGTAGGAAAGGATAATCTTCCGGCGGATAAAAAGCGGAGCATATTTCCGCACAGCCTGGCGGATCAGCGCATCCAAATCGTACCTTGCAAAGACAAGATCCGATGTCATTTTTCCATGCGCAGGTACTGCAGCGCCATCTGCACATACTGCTCCGTCTGGAAAAGTTCGCTCTGCATTTCACGCGAAAACGGCGTATCCTCCTCCTGCAGAAGCAGCCGCATCGCCGCAATCGGCGTTTTGATCTGATGGGTCCACATCGTGTAATACTCCATCATATCGCGGTATTTCTGCTCCATCTTAATCTGTTCTTCCTGAAACTGCCGCTCATAGGATGCGATGATCTGCTGGTAATCCCGCGCCAGAAGCCCGTCCGCCTCCGGAAGCGCTTCTGTTTTGCCCTGCGGTTCGGCGGCAAGGAGTGCTAAGACCAGATGATGTTTCCGGTACTTCCCATAATGAAAGCAAAAACCTGTGGCTCCGACAGCAGCCATCAGCACGATCATATAAACGGTGACATCCTGCGGCACATTGCGCAGAAAACAGAGGAGTGAAAATACTCCTATAAAAGCGGCAATCCGCACGGCCGATGCAAGATGCTCTTTCAAATACCAGTTAAGAAGCATAAACTCCTGCCGGATTCCCTCTTTCTGTTGTTCCATCCTCTTTCTCCTGTTCTGCTTCCGTCATGCGATCAGGTAGCCGACACCCTTTTTCGTCTGGATAAAGTCTGTAAGTCCTGCCTCCTCCAGTTTTTTCCGCAAGCGCGTGACGTTGACGGTCAACGTGTTGTCATCTATAAAGCTGTCCGACTCCCACAGATGCATCATCAGCATATCGCGGCTGACGGCTTTTCCTTTATTTTCGAGAAGGGACTGCAGAATGCGCCACTCATTTTTTGTCAGCTCAATTCGCTTTCCCCGGTAATTCAGCACACCACTTCCCGTATCGAGCATGGCACCGCGGTGCTCGAGGAAATTCGTTTCTCCGGCAAATTCGTAGGTGCGACGGAGCATCGCCTGGACTTTGGCGGTCAGGACACTTAAATCAAACGGCTTCGCGATAAAGTCATCGCCGCCCATATTAACGGCCATAATAATGTTCATGTTGTCCGATGCAGAAGAAAGAAAAATTACCGGCACTTTCGAGACCTTTCGAATCTCCTGGCACCAGTGAAATCCGTTAAAAAAGGGAAGATGAATGTCCATCAGCACTAATTGCGGATTTTTCACGGCAAATTCAGCGAGAACACTGGAAAAATCCTGTACGCAGAACGCATCCATGCCCCAGGAAACCAGGCTCTGCTGCACGGCGCAGGCGATGACTTCATCATCTTCTACAATCATAATTCGATACATGGCTGTTCCTCTGTTGTCTCTAGCAAAGCGGATATTCGCAATCCGCTTCGCTACTTGCTTGATTCGGTTAAAAATATAGACTCCGGGCGGGTGTTTTCAACGCACAGCCGCTCCCGGAGCCGTTTTCGCAGATGATTATACTCTTACAATATAATCTGCTTTTCTTTCTTTTGCCTCCGGGTACTCACAGTCGCGATAGCCGAGGATGCAGTGCCGATGCCAACATAATTTTCGGAAAGTCCCCACTCTTTTAAGAGGGCTTTTCCCTCCGGGCTCGCGAACTCTTCTTTTGCACGATGGATCCAGCAGGAATCCACACCAACGGCATGTGCTGCCAGCATCAGATTTCCCATGACAAGAGAGCCGTCCTCCACATAAGTTCCGCGCTCCGGGTCAGCAAGCACAATCAGAACGGTCGGAGCGCCGTAGAACGGATCGGATGTTGTACCCATAACAGCCGCATTCATTTTCGAAAGCTTTGCAATCAGCTCCGGTTTCTGTACCACAACAATCACCGGCGACTGTTTTCCCATGCCGGTTGCCGCATACGTTCCAGCCTCCAGAATTGCATCGAGCTGCTCATCGGTAATCTGCTCCGCTTTGTATTTGCGGATGCTTCTTCTTGTTTTGATTGCATTTAATACTTCGTTGTTCATGGTAAAAATCCTCCTGTTCTTTTTTTGTTTTTATCGCAAACGCCGCAGCTTTGTATACCGGACGCATTGCCTGCCTACATCTGTTTCCGCACAATCCGATACTCGTCGCCGAGCTGGTAGTACGGACAGTTGTAAAATTTATCCTGCAGAAAACGTGCCATCTCATCCTCATCGAGATCCACCTCGCAGGTGTAGCACTCATAATCATCATCATACACAAAATTGCCGCACGACTCACAGCTTGTGGCCATCTGGCGGGAGTGCTTTTTCTTTTGTGCATGGGGTGTTGGTTCTGTCATATGGCAATTCCTCCCATTTCTTACACTTCGCTTTTCCGTTTCTGCGCTTCCGACAGAGGAAGAATTTCTATTTTTCATCCACAACCTGGAAAATATAGAATTTCAAGTAATGCATCCTAAATCCCTTGATTTATAAGGCTTTCCCAGTTGCGTTTTCTCCGTTTACACCATTTTTACACCATTTTATACTACTTCACCTATTAATGCCATTTCTGTTTTGAGTGTACTTTCTTCTACATGACAATATAAATCCATCGTCATTTGTAAAGAATTATGTCCCAAAATCTTTTGCAACGTTTTCGGTCGCATTCCTTTATCAATCGCCTTTGTTGCAAACGTATGTCGTAGACAATGCGGTGTAAACGCTTTAAACTCACTCTGCGGATTTTCTTCATTAATTTTATTCACTCGGTATCGAATCGCAGCTCTTATATTTGATTCATGGACAGGTCTATTTGTCTTACTACAAAAGACGAGATTTTCCATTCCCGGATATGCAACAGGATGACGCATTATAATCTGATTTTTCCGTTTTTTCTGTTCTAAAAGGACTTCTTTGACCTTTTTCGTCATCGGAATTTTTCGCTTTCCTGCTTTGGTTTTGGTTTGATGAAATTCGTATATAGCATCCCCATTGTTTGGTATATAACATAGTGTTTTTTGAATATCTATAATTCCTTCCTTAAAATCCACGCAATCCCATGTCAAGCCAAGGATTTCTCCCATTCTCATTCCGGTCTCAAGAGCAATTACATAAAACGCATACATTTGTCCAGATTTCGAACTATCAAGTAATATTTTAATTTCTTCATCACTTAATATTCTTTTTTCTTCCTTTTCTTTGTTCTCTATAATAGGATTAATTCCAATCGCAATATTTTTAACCATCAATTCATTTTCTATTGCTCTTTTAAACATGTCAGAAAGCAATGCTTTGCAATCTTGTCTCATCTTATCCGTTGCAAGCTCATTAAATGCTTCCTGCAATGAAACCAACTTTAATTTCGTAAGTCTTCGCCAACCAAGTTTCTCACGAAGTCTATTATATTGAATTTTATATGTTCTTTTCGTTGTATTTCTACAATGCGTTTTACAAGTTGTGATCCAAATTTCAAACCACTCATCAAGTGTCATCTTGTCATTTACGACATTGATCTGTTTTTCATTTTCATATTGCTCGTCTCGCAGTCTTTTGGTGATTTCCGTTACCGTTTTACCGTATATTGTTTGTCTTTTTCCGAACCTATTTATAAAACGAGCTTGATATGTCCCATCCTTTCTCTGTGTGATACCTCTGCCTAATTCTTTACCTTTCAATGATTTACCCATATATTTCTCCTTTCTTTGGAGACATACCGGGTAATAAATTCATTGAATATTTTACCACATCTTTTCGTTCCTTACAATTCATCAATCTGCATTTTCCTCCAGCCATTTATCGAGCTTTTTTTTATTTGCATACCATCGGTTTCCTATTCTTACCCCGAAGCCGTTATAGCCCCGTAGAAGTTCCCTTGCTTTGGTCTGCCCGATGCCTAGATACTCTGCAAATTCTTTTACGTTGAGCAATGCTTTTTCCATAAGCTACGCTGCCATGTTTCTGCTCTGCCATTTATCAACATCCTTCTTCCCTTATTGCTTTACTTTGCGATACGTTACGATGGGCGTGCTGATCTGGCTTTTCCTTTCTGAAAAAGGCTTATCTGGAATAGACCGGATAAGCCCTCTTACTTTTTCTTTTGTTGTCTCTTTTTTTTCTTTTATTCCGGCTCGTTTTCTTCTGTCCCCGGCTCCCCGTCGGTGGGGTCTTCTTTTATGTATTTCATATAAAACTCCTTTGCCGCCGGGTTCCATACCTTCTCATTGGCAGGGCGCTGCTTCCATTTTTCTTTTTCTCCGGCTGCGATTAACAGCTTTTCCGCTGATATTTCTCTGTCTGCTTATCTTCCAATGGGACTTCCTCGTGTGCGAATGCCTTTTGTATCTGATAAATGGTTACCTCCTCCCGGATCACTCTTCCGGTTTCATGCTCCACGATGCGGTATTTCTCACAGTATCCCGGGCGGCGGTTTGCCTTGTATCCCTGCCAGATCTGTATCATATCCCAGCCAAGCTCTTTCATCACTCGCAAGATTCGCCAGTAGGTATAAGGCAGCCAGTCATATACCCGCCGGAACTCTACCCCCTCTTCGAGTTCGATTTCTTCCGGAACGATATATTTTTTCTTTTTCACGCCCTGCTCTTCGTCCTTGTTTCTTTCGTCCATCTCTTTCCCTCACTTCCTATTTAAAAGGGCATTCGTCCGCGGGTTCCAGTTTGTGAAACTCTTTGTTCCGGTTCAGATATTTTTCGACCGAATCGTATTTCACAATGGTTCCGTCTTCCAGATACACCTGCACTTCATGAATCCGGCGTAGGAATGCCGCCCACGTTTCCGGGCTTTCCTTCTGTACCTCTGTATACTGGTCTTCCAGCGGGATATTCGTTGTTATGAATACCCTGCTATAGCAAACGACTTTATTGCAGTATCTCGCCGGGAGCGTCACCGGGTATACATCCAGATAGTTGAGCATGTCCGATATTTTGAAGGAGCTGCGGAACTCTTCGAATACCATGACCGCGTGACCGTCGTATTGGTCAAAGGGATGCCCTCCTCCATTTTCGATCACGCGATAAACGTTGCTGTCTCCGTATGCGTCCATAATGGATCTCGTTTTTCCCCTTCCCGTCGCTCCCCAGATATAGGTAACGTGCAGATCCAGTCTACGTTTTCCCTTGAATTTTTCATTCAGAAACGCTTGTCGGATTTTCTCGATTTTATCCATGTAAAGGATCATGTCGTTGTTTTCCTGTAAAATTTCTGTTACCGTATATCCGGCTTCTACCATCTGCATGAGGTCTTCCAGATCGGAACGTCTGCCCTTTTGTGTCGGCATCGTCCCCATTCCTCATAGGTGTTCGGGACGCTGGTTTCTGCCTTTTCTGTGTCCTTCCATTTGCCGCTCTTTTTGACGTATTCCACGTTATTTTTTGCGGTTCCATTTGCTATGTCAATGTGCGCGGATGGAAATATTTCTTGATTTTTCCAACCCGTACCCGGGAATTGAAATGGATGTATACGTGTGTATGGTAGGTTCCCTGCTCCCCGATTTCATCCGCCATGCAGAAGAATTTGAGCGTCGGGAAATTCATCACCAGATTTTGTTTTATTTTTTCATGCTCCATGTCGTACTTCTGCGGGTTGTTGATGGTTAAAAGAAACGCCTGCCGCTGGATGCCGTCCATCCTCGATTTCCGTGGTTTTTCCGGCTCCTCCGGGGCTTCTGGTTCTTCCTTTATCTCCTCTGTGGCGGCGTTTTTCTTCTCTGTCTTTTCTTCGACCATTTGTTATTTCTCCTTTGTGCGTTCCATTGTCTTCGGGTTCTTATTTCGGTTTCTCTTAATGGGTTCATGGGAAATTTTTTCCTTTCGTGTTTTATTTCTTTTGTGTTTCTTTTGTTTATGGTCTGCGAACAGGGTTTTGAGGCTGGAAAGCCGCATAGATACTGGATTTTTTGAGTGGTGGTGGGCTTTTTGTGCAAGCGGGGGTAATACTATACCCCGCTTGCATCCCCTCTCAGCCTTCGCGCCGGACGTTACCGTCCGCGCTCTGCTCGAGGGTATCCAGCATGTGCTTTCTCCATCCCGGAACATCCGTAACCCACGGAATCTTAACTTCTTCTACTTCCCGACCATCCAACAGGATCACGCCCTCTCCCTGCTGATAACTCCGTTCCGGCAGCTCCTCGCCGCTGAACAGCATATTTTTCTGTTCTTTGCTGAGTCTTCCAAGCGCAAGGATGCACATGAAATTATCCCGGCTGCCATTTGCGAACAGGGCGGCATCTGCCCGCTGCGTCACAATCCAGATTCCATAATGCAAGCCCCTGCCAAGCATCAGAATTTCTGATACCGCGTTCATGACATCCGCAGCCCTTTTCTCTTTGTTCTGCTTATCCAGCATCTGCAAGCGGTTCAGAATGCCGGGTACTCGTCGAAGATCAGCAGATACCTTTCTTTTTCTGCTCCGCCGGACTCTCTGGTTTCATGGAACCTCTGGTAAAACGCCATGATGCCGTCATAGCACTGTTCACCCATATAATAGTTCTCATAGCCATCTAAGAACCGGAAATCCTCAGAATTTTTATAGTCACAGATGAATACGTGTGTCTTCGGGTCTGCCTGTAATCTTCTTCCCAGCAGGTACGAAACCGCTACTGATTTTCCAGAACCGGAACTTCCCGTAATCAGTGCATGGCAATGGGTGTCTATCTCTGTCTGAATGGATGATTTTGTCTGATACTGATGTGCTATTTTTGCATCGTATCCCCATGTCATCCGATCCCCTTTATTTTCTCCCCACACCTCTTCCAGTGTGCAGATGCCCTGCGCCTTTCTCTGGTCTTCAATTTTTGCCCGCTCTTTTTTCTTTTTAAGGTTTTCAATTACTTTTACGCCTTCTTTATTCCGCGCTATGGCGATCTCCATATACTCCGGGTATAAAGTTACCATGAACAACGAACTGTTTTCACCACACCACATACTATATTTCATCATATGATCTGCAAGGCAGCCGCCCAGCACCTTTGTGACCAGTGTTTTAAATTCCTCTGAATTTTTCTGTCCGGCATCCCCGTAAACAACGGAAATTCGATAGGCATAAACATTTTCATTATACCGGATGTCGATACACCGGAAGAACTGGAACAGTTTGCCAAGCTCCACAAGTTCCTCGTCTGCAACTTTGGGATTGAAGCACTGTCTTTCCCCATCCCAGCCGATATGCGTCATATACTGGACAGGCGGCTTTGCAAACGCTTCTTTCCAGCTCCATGCAAACACTTCTTTGATCTTCTGAATGCAGAATGATGCGGCTTCTCTGGTTGTGCAGTGTTTTACCGTCTGTACGACACATACCGCCACGCCGTACCAAAAAAATATTACTAATAAAAAGAATATTATATTCACCATACCCTTTTCCTCCTGTTATACTTTTAAAAATAGTGCAGGGTGTTATTCCCTGCACCATCTTAGATTTTTCATGAGAATTTTTAAAATTCAAGGAAATCAAGCGATACATGATAAAGCTCATCTGGATAATACTGCTGGTCTCGCCAAATACTAATCTGCACCGCAATGCTGCGTTCTGGATAAACTGTATTTATTACACAATCTGCCAACGGCTCCAGAAAGCTTTCCAGCATAGTGCATGGGTAAAGAACATATCCCTCCCCCAAGTCCTCATTTTCTTTGTTGTCAGCGTAATTATCCAGTACGCTCTTAAATTCGTCTTTCAATACCCACCATCGCCCAGAACGCTTTTATCATTCGTACACTGGAGCGAATCGGCATCTTCAAACATCTGAAGAATCGTGTGCTCCGCAATTTCCATCAATGCTTCTTCGTCAAGTGGGGATTTTGGGCGGATATAGTAATCTTTCGCTTCTTTACGTACAACGTCCCAGCATACCGTAATGTCATATTCCGGTTCAATGCGTTCAATTCTTTTAACGACATTCACAACCACCTTTGACTTAAAACCACAGAACATTTTTTCTGTTTCTGATTTCATTCGTCTTGCAAGCCAGGCGGCTAATTTCTCCTCGCTCAAAAGGAAGAGAGAAACTCGAAGTTCTTCGGCTTTCATCGTAATGAGAACCTCCTGACCTTCTGCACGGCTCTCCACCTTCCTTACTTTGGCATAGCTAAATACACCAGCCACGCTTCTCTCAAGGATTCCTTTTATTACGTTTTCCATTGTGCTATTCATCGTTCTCTCCCCCGTCCACTTTAACCAGTTTTACGGAAGTTGCCGTACACGCATCTTCCCATGTTGTTACTTTGACGTTTCCTTTGTAGTCGTTTCTCTCATACGGCACGTCGATTAAGTTTTCAAACGCAACGAAAAAACGTTCCCCGTTTTCCCTTCTGGTTTGAAGGTCGTCGTTATCAAGAAGCGGTACTTTCTGATTCGGGATCTTCACTCGAAATTTGTCGAAGCAATAGGTGTCGCATACGTCATATGCAGTTCCAGCTATCTCATCCGTCTTCGTTCCATCGCTGTACTTATAGTACGAAGTATAGAAAACAGGATGAACGCCGGATCTCTGTATACCGCCAGAAGCGGTATTTTCTTACGGTTCAAAATGCTCATTTTGAACTTCCTTTCTTTGTAGTGGAAACGGAAATTGCTATTGACATCCCAGAGTCCGCAGTATATTATGAAGATGTAGAGATTTTCTCGCTTTGCTACCCGACCATGAATGACAGGATAGCAATTTCCGTTTCAATTAGTAGTAACAACCATATTTAATTTTCAAGGTTCATTTGATATTGAACAGATCGTTTGGAAGTCGGCTATTCAATATCGTGTTCCATAAATGAATTTGCTTCATTTATGATATTATTATATCAGATGGATTTCGCTTCTCAAAATTCACTTTTGTCTACTTTTGACATTTACTTAAAGCAGGCTTTCTAATTTCTTTAAGTTCAATTTTATATCATCTGTAGTTTTTTTTGCCTTTTCGCCAAGCATTGCGAATATCGTTTTATACTCTTCTTTTGCAAGAAATTCGTCCAGATCAGCCAGCGACATTCCTAATTCTGTAAAAACCTTCTCAATCACATCGTTTTTGTTGTATCTTCTTCTTGCCTTTCTCACATACTTTCCGACACTACTTCCTGCTACACTCATCTCATATCCTATGTCTTCATATGTAAGAGCATTTTCCTTCTGGTACTTTTTAAAAGCTTCGCTTACCAAGGATTCTATATCATAACAATACAATTCCCCTGTAAGATCCAGTTCAACAAAATATGCGTTTCGTATCTCTGCTTCTAAATCGTCCTCGCTCAAATCCAACTAGGTAAGCAGTTCCCAAGTTCAGAATAAGCAATTAATACCTTTATCGGAATCGCTGTAGTGCCTTCCTCGTAATCCTGAATCATGTTTTTACTGCACTCCACATTGCACTTCTGTTCTACATACTCTGCCATTTTCTCTCTGCTTTTTCTTTTTCTTATTCGAATCATTTCGAGTTTACTTTTCTCTCTGCATGACATATCCTTTTATGTCATCCGGCGCAGATCTACCTCCTTGTCTTTTTTGTCGACACGGTTATTATACTAGTAGATTGGCGCTCCCCATATCCCTTGAAAGAAGTTTCTCAATATATTTTGCAAAAAACTGCGTACCTACTTTTAACTGTAAGTACGCAGTCTATATCTTCCTCAAAGATCACGATTTATTTTTCTCTCTATCATTGCTTCTAACTTTTGACATCGTTTTGCATCTGCTCTATACATTGGACACGGTCAGCGCATTCGCTCTTTATTGCTTTATAGCTTTTTTTGACACATAGTAAACGCTATCTTTATAATTCCATCTTATTGCAAATACTCTATCAATATCTATCCGATCTGAGAGAAGATCTGTCTCACATTCAATCATCACTTTCAACAAACGCTTTAAACTTGCTTTGGTGCAAGACTCCAAGCCTCCCGCCTTCAACGCTGCATCACTACAAGGTATTTCTTCAATACTCTTATAACAGCAGCTCGGTTCTTTGGGTTTTCTTACATTATAACGTTGTTTTAAAATATATGCAATGGCAAAATACCAATCATAGTCAGCAGCTGTTTCACCCAACTTCCATTTAAGTTCTGCGATATTGTTCTTTTTTATTTTTTTCAAAATCTGCTCTGCATATTCCCGCGCAAATTCTTCCCGCGTTCCACGTTTATCTGCTAAATATTTTGTACCGTCTTTTTCATCCGTAACTTTGCATCCCAAAGTAATAAATTTTTCCGGTAATTCTTCCACTTATTCAAACAATTCCAAGCCTCTTTATTTCTTTCACGCCACATGCGCTTCTCTCGCAATATGCTATCGAAACTCTCTAACGCTTCTGTAATTTCTGTTGTACCTGTATTTTTATCCAGCTCTCTTCCGAAGTCATAGATAAATTGAACCAATTTTTTCTTAGTCCATGTGTTTATTTTCTTATTGATTTCTTCATTTTGTTCTTTTGAAAAGACTCTTGACGAAAATACGCCCTTTTTTGCCACTTTTTTTGAACTCCTTTGTTTTTATGTTTTGAACTTTTATCAATAGTTCAATTTTACTTTTTTTCTTTTAGACACGCAAAAAAGGCATTAACTCCACACTAGTTAATACCTCTTTTACTTCATTTTTAATTTTGAACTTTACCACAGATAGAGCATACTTTTTGCTTGATAGTCTCAGTCCATGCTTCTTTGTCTACGACTTTGATCTCTTCATCCCATGCTGGTACGTCTACGACAGTTTCTGTCCAGGCTTCTTTGTCTACAACTTTTACCTGCTCAGACCATGCTGCTTTGTCAACTACCTTAACCTGCTCATCCCATGCTTCCTGATCGATTACGTACTCATCCCAAGCGGCTTTGGTTTCTACCCAAACCTGTTCGTCATAGGCTTCCTGATCTACAATTTTCACAACTTTATCATAATAACTAATTGACTCGCCAAGAAGAGTATGGTATAATACGTGAGCATCAATAGCTTCTTGTGTATTCTCTATGAGAGATCTCATCGTGATGCACTGTATTGTAATACCCTTCTGCATCGTGATGCACGTAGTGTCCTACTTCCTCATGATGTACAGTCTCCATATGGGACTCCTCAGGATGGTTTACGGTCTCATAATGGAACTCTTCATCATGATTTACTGTATGGGTTACAGCATCATGGTGTTTGATTTCGATGTGGCTTTCTTCCGGATGGTTTACGGTCTCCGTTTCTTCTACCCACTTATGTGTATGTTCTTCGTTCTTTGGATCTTTAATCCATTTTCCAGATTCATCTACATAATATCCATCAATCCAAGTATCAACAGCCATTTCACCGTTAGCATTCATATAGTAGCAGTTGCCGTCAATCCAATGCCAGCCCTCACCATATCGCTCTCCGGTTGTCTTATCCATATAATACGTAACATTACCGATTTTCTGCCATCCGGTAACCATCCAGCCATCTTTATCAAATCTGTAATATTTTCCATTGATAAGTTCCCAGTCATTCTTTGTATAGCTGCCGTCGGCATGGCGATACCATTTGCGGTTTCCGCTGGTGATCCATTTGTCCGTCGGTTTTTCTTTGTTCGGAATCCAGACACCGGATGCATCGACATAATAGTTGTCAATCCAAGTATCGGTTGCCATCGTGCTGTCACTCTGGAAATAATACCATTTTCCATCTGCTTTCAGCCACTCGTTCTGGTAGCTGCGCTGTTATCGTGCAGATAATATTTCTTTCCGCCGGAAGTATACCAGCAGTTCTTATAAGCACCGCCCCAGCTACGGAAGAAATAGAGCTTTCCACCGTCAGTAAAGGCTTCATTGGCTTTCATACTGCCGTCACTGTTCAGATAATAAAGATTCTTATCCCATGTCTGCCATCCGGTTGCGATCCGTCCGTCTTTTGCAAGTTTCCATGTGCCGTCCATGGCGATCCACTGGGTATTGGTCACATCTGCATTGTTGTTGAAAGTGTAGCTTCTTCCATTGATCTTCGCAGAACGATTTTTATAAGCACCGCCCCAACTGCACAGATAACGGATTTTTCCGGTATCGTCTAAACGCCACTCGTTGCTTCTCATGGTTCCGTCACTGTTCAGATAGTATTTGCTTCCCTGCCATTCCTGCCAGCCAGTCGCAATCTTTCCATCTTTTGCCAGATACCAGTTGCCGCCTTTTACGATCCACTGGGAACCTGCATTTTGCTGTCAGCGCCGAAGGTGTAGCTTCTTCCATTGATGACAGCGTTACAGTTCTTGTAAGCACCGCCCCAGCTGCGGAAGTAGTAGATACTTCCGTCGCGTCGATCATCCATTCATTTGCTTTCATGGTTCCGTCAGCGTTCAGATAGTAGAGTTTTCATCCATTCCTGCCATCCGGTGCTTCACGCCGTCCTTGTAAAGTACCATTTGCCGG
>ENA-OQJH01000108-OQJH01000108.1-human-gut-metagenome-genome-assembly--contig:-NODE-108-length-47195-cov-5.775304_pt1 | contig 47195 bp, 74 predicted proteins | sample MGYA00242597_ERZ504763 | MGnify/ENA primary metagenome ERZ504763 (study PRJEB26092, sample SAMD00036359) | human gut metagenome | host: Homo sapiens | study: EMG produced TPA metagenomics assembly of... | reverse complement strand
TGGAAAAGGGAGATGTTGTTGCCATTCTGGGCCCTTCCGGCTCCGGCAAGACCACCCTGCTGCGCTGTCTGAACTTCTGGAGACCGCTGACAGCGGCACTCTGGTGTTCGACGGCGAATCCTTCGATCTTGGCAGGATCTCCCGGGCCGACATTGCCCGCCTGCGCAAAAAACGGCCTTTGTGTTCCAGAACTACAACCTGTTCCGGAACAAAACCGCCCTGCAGAATGTGACCGAGGGCCTGATCGTTGCCCGCAGGATGCCAAAGGAGCAGGCAGACGAGATCGGCAGACGGATGCTGGAAAAGGTCGGTCTGGCCGACCGGGCCGACTACTATCCCCGCCAGCTTTCCGGCGGACAGCAGCAGCGCGTTGCCATTGCCCGCGCCCTTGCCACCGACCCGGAGATCATTTACTTTGACGAACCCACCAGTGCCCTTGACCCGGAGCTGACCGGCGAGGTACTCTCGGTCATGCGGAAGCTGGCCGAAGAGGGCATGACCATGCTGGTGGTCACCCACGAGATGGGCTTTGCCCGCAACGTCTCCTCCAAGACGGTATTCATGGAGAACGGCGTGGTGGTAGAGCAGGCCCCTTCCCACGAATTCTTTGCCCACCCCCGCGAGGAGCGGACCCGGGAGTTCCTGCGGAAGATCGAGCATACAGCATAAGGAACAGACGACGGGGAGCTTTCCACGCAAATGCTTCGGGCCATTCCATCGCCCGCCCTATTGCCTGCGGCAACAGGTCCCACCCCAGCGGAACATTTGCTTAGGAAACTCCCCGCCGTCCTCTTAATACAGCTTTTTCTATGAAGGATCTTAACTATGAAGCGCAGAACTTTTATTTCGATGATGAGTGTCATGGCCGCTGCCGGCGTTCTGACCCTGTCCGGCTGCTCCAACAGCAGCACCTCCACCGCCGCAAGCTCCGGTGCATCCTCTGTTGCCGGTTCCGCTGCTGACCAGCTGGCTGCCATTCAGGCCAGTGGCAAGCTGATCGTTGCACTGGAAGGCGCATGGCAGCCTGGAGCTACCATGACGAGAGCGACACTCTGGTGGGCTATGATGTGGAGGTCTCCCGCGCCATTGCCGAAAAGCTGGGCGTGGAGCCGGAGTATGTGGAGAGCGATTGGGACAGCCTGTTCGCCGGTCTGGACGCTGGACGCTTTGACATGGTCTGCAACGGCGTGGAGGTCACCGACGAGCGCGCCCTGACTTATGATTTCACCACTCCCTACGGTTACATCCACACTGCTCTGGCCGTCCGCAAGGATAACGACGAGATCAAGACCTTTGAGGACCTGAAGGGCAAGACCACTGCCAACAGCCTGGCTTCCACCTACATGGAGCTGGCTGAGAGCTACGGTGCCACCGTGCAGGGCATCGACACCCTGGAGGAGACCATCCAGCTGCTGGCTGCCGGACGCATTGATGCCACCCTGAATGCGGATGTCTCCTTCTACGATTACCTGAACGTCCATCCGGATGCCGACTTTAAGATCGTGGCCCAGACTGAGGATGCCTCCCACGTTGCCATCCCCCTGCGCAAGAGCGACAACAGCGCCACCCTGCTGGAAGCCGTCAACAACGCCATCGATGAGCTGCGCGCCGACGGCACCCTGAAGGAGCTGAGCGAGAAGTACTTCGGTCAGGATATCTCCTCTGAGAACTGAGCTTTCCTCGAATACGCCAGGAGGCGCTGCCGATGCAGCCGCCCTCCTTTTGTTATGCATGAAAATAATCATAGATGGTCTGTGCCAGCTGGGGGCCAACGCCGGGGGTATTTTCCAGCTGGTCGGGGGTGGCCTCCCGCACAGCGCCCACGCTCTTGAACTGCGTCATCAGGGCCTTGGCCGTTTTGGGGCCCACCCCGGGCACCTCGGTCAGGGTGGAGGAATAGCTCTTCTTCCGCATCTGCTGCTTGCGGTAGGCATTGGCAAAGCGGTGGGTCTCATCCTGGATGGCCGTGATAAAGGTGAAAGTCCCCCGGTTCATATTGATGGCGATCTCCCGGCCCTCACTGTCCACGATGGCGCGGGTACGGTGATGGTCATCCTTGACCATGCCGTAAAGGGGCACATCGGCCAGCGAAGTGCCTGCCAGTGCCGCCTTGGCCGCGCTGACCTGCCCCCGGCCGCCATCCATCAGCAGCAGATCCGGCTTCTGCCCGAAATAATTATCGCTGCCCTGCCCCTGTGCGGCCAGCGCGGCGTATTTCTCATACTCCGCCGCCCGCCGGGACACCGTCTCGGCCAGCGAAGCGTAGTCGTCTGTTCCCAGCACGGTCTTCATCCGGAACTTCCGATACCCGGCTTTGTAGGGCTTGCCATCCCGGAAGGTGACCATGCCGCAGACGCTGGTGCCATCGCCCCAGTTGGAGATATCGTAGCTCTCAATGGTGCGCGGCGGCTTGGAAAGCCCCATCACCTGCGCCATCTCATCCAGCAGCTTTTCCTCACGGGCGTAGCGGCCGCTCTCCCGGGCCAGCCGTTCCACCGCATTGGTGTGAGCCATCTCCACCAGATGGGCCTTATCTCCCGCTGGGGCACATAGAGCTGCACCTCACTGCCCCGCTTTTCGTTCAGGCCTGCTGCAGCGCTTCGCTGTCCGGCGGCAGCTCGTCCACGGCAATGATCTTTGGGACCTGCTCATCGTCCAGATAATACCGGGGCAGAAACTCCTCCCGCACGGCGGCAATATCTGCCGTATCGTGGAAAAGGAACTCCCGCTTATCGGTCAGCCGCCCCTCCCGGAAGCGCAGGACTGCCGCGCAGACACTGCTGGGGGTACCGGCCAGCGCCACCACATCCATCTCCACCTCCGGGTCCACCACGACCTTCTGGCCCGCTGTCACCTTGGTGATGGCGTTGATCTGGTCGCGGAGGAGGGCCGCTGTCTCAAATTCCAGCCGGTCAGAGGCTTCCATCATCCGTTCGTTCAGGGTCTTGAGAATGTCCTTTTTTCCGTACCGGATCAGATGCACCGCGTTTTTCACAGCCTGATTGTAGTTCTCGCAGCTGATTTTTCCGCTGCACACGGCCATGCACTTGCCGATATGGGCATTCAGGCAGGGCCGCCCCTTGCCGATATCCTGGGGGAACCGCTTGCTGCACCGGGGCAGCAAAAAGGCATCCAGCGCGGTCTCGGCCATCTGCCGGGCCGCAAAGGACGAGGTATAGGGGCCGATGTATTCGGCATCGTCCTCCTCCTTTTGCAGCACAAAGGAAAGCCGGGGCCAGGCTTCCCGGGTCACCTTGATATAGCTGTAGCCCTTGTCATCCTTCAGCAGGATATTGTACTTGGGGGTGTGCGCCTTGATCTGACTGGCTTCCAGCACCAGCGCCTCGAACTCGCTCTGGCAGACGATGACATCAAACGCATAGGCGTGGGCGATCATCTGGCTGACCTTATTGTCGTGGGGCACTCCCTCGCGGAAATACTGGCTCACCCGGATGCGCAAACGCTTGGCCTTGCCGATATAGATGATGGTATCGCTTTTGTCCCGGATGATATACACACCGGGCAAAAGCGGCAGCATACAGGCTTTCTGATACAGTTCTGCTTTGGTCATGGCAGCTCCTCGGTAAAACAAAAAGCGGCAGGAAACATCCCGCCGCCTCAAAAATCAAAGGCTCGAATTACTCTGCAAAGCCAGACTCGACCAGCTTGATCAGACCGTCAACAGCAGCCTGCTCGTCTGCGCCGTCAGCGATGATGCGGATGGTGGTGCCGCCCACGATGCCCAGAGACAGAACGCCCAGCAGGCTCTTAGCGTTCACGCGGCGCTCTTCCTTCTCGACCCAGATGGAAGACTTGAACTCGTTAGCCTTCTGGATAAAGAAGGTAGCCGGACGAGCGTGCAGACCAACCTGATTTTCAACGGTAACTTCTTTGACGTACATAGTAAAACGCTCCTATCTATTATCGTTCTCGGGAATTCGATTTGTTTCTTGCCTGTTGCGTTGTACCTATTTTAGCGCAAGCCGAAACCAATGTACAGCCCCAGAACGCATTTTTGGCGGTTTTCCCAATGATGAGGGGGGTCTTTTTCGCCTTTTATACAAAGATAACAAAATTATTCCCCCAGTGTTGGCCGGGTAATACAAAAGTTTTCAACATTTTTTCGACCTTCGACAGTTTCCCGGCCTGTTCGACCTGTTTTCAGCCTGATAGCGCATTTCCAGCACCTGACTGGGGCGCACCACCAGCGGGTCTTTGGCCGGGTCGAATTTCTCCTTTGCGCCCACTACCTGCCAGCCCATGCGGCGGTAAAGAGCCAGTGCCCGGGTGTTGGTGTTCAGCACCGTAAGCACCGGGTGCTCATGCTCCGGCAGCTTCTTCCGGGCGAAATCCAGCATCTTCTGGCCGATGCCCCTGCCCCGGGCGCTCTCCGTCACAAAAAGGTGCTCCACCTGCCCGGTCTTGTGGTGTACGCTGACCGTGGCATCCGGCACATCCCTGGTATAGTGGAGGTAGCAGACCCAGCTTCCTGCTTTTCCTGCTGCAGCTGCGGCAGGAACATCTCCGGGGTCAGGGCATCCAGCGCTTCCTGCACCCAGCCCCCAGCACAAATGCTCCGGCGGCCCTCCGCAAACAGCTTTGCGGCAGCCTCCATCTGCTCGGCGGTCTTGACCAGCCGGACATTCTCGCCCCGCTTCCACTTGGGGATCTCGGTCAGGGGATGGGTCTCACACCACTGCTCGTAGAGCTCCGGGCGGCGCAGACGGGTGCGCTCCCGGCTCTGCTGCCCCCGCCAGGCATCGATCTTCTGGTGGTTGCCCTCCAGCAGAACGGGCGGCACAGCACGGCCCTCCCAGACCTCGGGCCGGGTGTACTGGGGGTACTCCAGCAGGCCGTCCCAGTAGCTCTCCTCCTCGTAGCCCTTCTGCTCAGCCAGAACACCGGGTTTCAGGCGGAGGACGCTGTCTGCCACCACCAGGCTGGCCAGCTCGCCGCCGGTGAGGATATAATCGCCGATGGAGATCTCCTCGTCCGCAAAGGCATCGATCACGCGCTCATCAATGCCCTCGTAGTGGCCGCAGACCAAGGTCAGGTTGTCATACTGGGCCAGCCGCCGGGCGTGCTCCTCGGTATAGCGCTGCCCACCTGCCGTCAGGAATACTATATGCGGCGCAGGCCGTCCCTGTTCCTGCACTTCCTTCTGGACTGCCCGCAGGCAGTCGGCAATGGGCTGGGCATAGAGCACCATGCCGCAGCCGCCTCCATAGGGATAGTCGTCGGTCTGCTTCTGTTTATTCAGGGTGTAGTCCCGGATCTGGTGGCAGTGAGTCTCAATATATCCCTTTTTGGCGGCGCGGCCGATGATGCTGGAATCCAGCACCTGCTGGCACATCTCCGGGAAAAGGGTCACGATGTCCACACGCATCCCCATGGCTCACTCCTCCTCCCGCTCACTGTCAAAATCGTCATCCAGCAGGCCCGGAATGGGGGTGACAAGGAGATAGCCCTCCGGCGGGTTTCGCTCTTTCAAAAAGGCATCCACCCCGGGGAACATATATTCCTTGCCGCTGGGGGCCTTGACGGTGTAGATATCCTGTGCGCCGGGGTGGTCCACGCTGGTCACCACGCCGTACACCTTGCCGGTATCGGCATCCCGCACTTCACACCCGATGAGGTCGGCCACATACCACTTGCCCGCAGGCAGGGTGGCATCGTCACGGTCAAAGTAGAACACCTGCCCCCGCAGGCACGGGCGGCATCCATATCGCTGACCCCTTCCAGCTGGAGCAGGGCCATCTGCCCCTGGGGGCGGATGGAGGTGATCTTGTAGCACCTGCCGCCCTGGGGGGTGGTGTACAGGCGGCCCACCTTTTTCAGAAAGGCCACGCCGTCACACCACAGCTCCAGCTTCATCTCGCCGCGCACACCGTGGTGGTCACCACCTTGCCGGCTTCCAAGTATTTCTGCATTGCTTTTACTCCTTTAGCATCCTCACCCTCTCCGTCATTGCTACGCAATGCCACCTCTCCCGAGGGGAGAGGCCTTGGCAGTCACCACAAAGTTTCTGGTTTTGCCAAGGGCTCCCCCTTTGGGGGAGCTGGACGCGAAGCGGCCTGAGAGGCGAGCTGCCTAATAATACAAAAAGGCCCCTTGCCTTGCGGCAAAGCCCGTAGGGTGCTCAGTCGATCTCAACAAGGACCTTTTCATCGACCCGCACAGCAGCCGCGCGCATCACCACACGAATGGCTTTTGCGATCCGGCCCTGCTTGCCGATGACACGGCCCATATCTCCCTCTGCCACGCTCAGGTGGTAGACGATGGTGCCGTCCTCGCGGGGCTCGTCCACCGTGACCTTGACGGCTTCCTTGTCCTCCACGAGACCGCGGGCAACTGCCAGCAACAGCTCCTGCATGAGTCAGCCCTCCTACTTACAGAATGTTGGACTTCTTCAGCAGAACGCGGACGGTATCGGTGGGCTGTGCGCCGTTGGCGATCCAACCTTGGCCTTCTCAGCGTCGATCTTCACCTCAGAGGGCTCCTGGTTGGGATCGTAGGTGCCGATCTCCTCGATGAAACGGCCGTCGCGGGGGAAGCGGCTGTCAGCAACAACAACACGATAGAAGGGAGCCTTCTTAGCGCCAACGCGGCGCAGACGAATCTTAACTGCCATGGTAAATATCCTCCAAAAATGTTTGTGCCCCGTTTCGGGGTTTGATTAAATCTATCTGTACAACCTGCGGGGTGTATACCATTGTTATTTGAAGCCGCGGAAGGCATTGGGGTTGCCCATCATGCCGCCCAGGCGGCGGGCAAAGCCTTGGGGCTCTTCTTGAACTGCTTCATCATCTTCTGCATCATCTCAAACTGCTTGAGCAGCTTGTTGACATCCTCCACCCGGGTGCCGCTGCCCGCTGCAATGCGCGCTTGCGCTTGGGGTTGATGATGGAGGGCTTTTCACGCTCTTCCTTGGTCATGGAATAGATCATGGCTCGATGCGGTCAAAGGCTTTCTCATCGATCTGGCTGGCATCAATGCCGGACATACCGGGCATCATGCTCAGCATGGCACCTGCACCGCCCATCTTGCGGATCTGCGCAAACTGGGCCAGCATGTCGTTCATATCGAACTTGTTTTCCATCATCCGCCGGGCGGTCTCTTCTGCGGCCTTTTCATCGGCGGCATCCTGCGCCTTCTCAATAAGGCTCAGCACATCGCCCATGCCCAGGATGCGGCTGGCCATGCGGGAGGGATGGAACACTTCCAGATCGTCCAGCTTTTCGCCGGTGCCCTGGAACTTGATGGGCTTGCCGGTGACGCTCAACACCGAAAGTGCCGCGCCGCCGCGGGTATCGCCATCGGTCTTGGTCAGGATGATGCCGTCGATGCCCACCGTCTCGTTGAAGGTCTTGGCAACATTCACAGCGTCCTGACCTGCCATGCATCCACCACCAGCAGCGTTTCGTCCACGGGGACAGCTTCCTTGATCTGCACGAGCTCCTGCATCAGGACCTCGTCGATCTGCAGACGGCCGGCGGTATCCAGGATCACGATGTCATTGCCGTAATCCTTGGCGTGGGCCAGCGCCTTGCGGGCGATCTCCGGGGGCTTGGCACCCGGCAGTGTGAACACGGGCGCACCTGCCTGCCCGCCCACCACCTGCAGCTGGTCGATGGCGGCGGGGCGGTAGATATCGCAGGCCACCAGCATGGGGCGGCGGCCCTGCTTGATGAAGTATTTGGCAAGCTTGGCTGCGTGGGTCGTTTTACCGTTGCCCTGCAGGCCGCAGAGCATGATGATGGTCTGACCCTTGTTCTTGACGATCAGGCGGGGGCTTCCTCGCCGCCCATCAGGGCAACGAGCTCCTCGTTGACGATCTTGACCACCTGCTGGGCGGGGGTCAGGCTCTCCATGACCTCCTGACCCATGGCGCGCTCGGAGACCCTGGCACAGAAATCCTTGGCAACCTTGTAGTTGACATCGGCTTCCAGCAGGGCCATCCGCACCTCGCGCATGGCGGCTTTGATATCGGCCTCGGTCAGCTTGCCGTGGCCGCGCAGCTTTTGAACACACCGGCAAGGCGGTCGGTCAAAGATTCAAATGCCATGTTCGGTGCTCCTCTCAAATTAGTAATGGTGTCAGCTCTCGTTGACTTCGTCGATGGAGCGGATCAGCCCCAGCATCTTGTTCAGCGTTGCTGCATACTCAGTGGTGGTGAGCCTGGCATAGGGGCCGGTGCACTCGAACCGCGCGTCAATGACCAGCTGTTCCAGTTCCTCCAGCTTTTCCTGCACCCTGCGGTAGCGGCCTGCAAAGCCAACCTTGGCTTCCAGCTCTTTCAGGGTGGTCTCGCCATGCTTGATGGCATCCCGTGCGCCCTGACGGGTGATCCCGAAGTTTTCCCCGATCTCACTGAGGGAGAGGTCGTCGTTGTAATACTGGTTCAGCATCTCGCGCTGCTTGGGCGTGAGCACCTCGCCATAAAAATCGAGCAGATAGCCCATTTCAAAGTCTTTTGCCATGATGCGTTCTGCCCTGACCTCCGTTTGTTGTAAAGTCTATTTGCTTTACATACGGAGTATAGCAGACATTCTTTTCCTTGTCAAGGCTTTTTTCCATCACTCTGCTGATTTTTCGGCAGGATTTTCTCCATTTTGTCCAATTGCGGCTTGACGCTGGGCACAGGATGCGCTACCTTATAGGTATGAAACCTCTCAGTCAAAGCCCGATGCTTTGCCAGCTCCCCCAACATGGGAGCCCTTGGCATAGCAGACAGTTCTGTGCTGACTGCTCAGGTTTGCGTAAGGGAGGAATTTCGTGGCAATCTATCCAAACATCTACCAGACCCTGGTTCCCTGTCCGATCGTGGAGCTGCGGGGCTATCTTGCCGCCTGCGGGCTCAAAGGACGGCTGTATGCTTACCTTGATTATAATGGGCCCACCGGCACGTCCCGCGATTCGGTGGCCGAGGGGATGCTGGCCCTTGCGGCGGAAAAGCACAAGCTGCTCCCGGGCCAGCCCATCATTGAAGCGGCCTCCGGTTCCTTTGCCATGGCGCTGGCCCTTGCCGGGCGGACGGCGGGCCACCCCGTGGTGCTGACCATGCCGGAGGATGCCCCGGCCTGCGGCAGGAATACCTGCTCCGGCTGGGGGCGCAGATCCTGCATTCCCCCGCCCAGCGGGGCCTTGCGGGGGCCCGGGCGCTGGCAGAGACCACCGCAGCGAAAAGGCTGGTATTATATGAACTGGCTTGCCAACGACGATAACCCCGAATACCATCGCCGGGTGACCGGCCCCGCCATCGTGCAGGCCATCTCCCGGGAGGGCCGCAGTCTCGTGGACACCATCACCGTCGGCGTAGGCAGCGCGGGCACCATCACCGGCGTAGGCGAGACCATCAAGGCCTGGACCAACGATGTCCGCATCGTGGCCGTGGAACCCTTTGAGAATCAGGCTCTGGGCGGCGGTTTCACCGGCGGGCACGGCATCCCGGATATCGGCTACGGCATCGTGCCGGGCAATTACAACGCCTATGTTGTGGATAATGTAGCCGCCGTTACCAGCACCGATGCCAACCGCGCTGCACAGCGGTCCTTGCCACCGATGCCATTCCCGCCTCCCCTGCCGCCGGTGCAGCCCTCCACGCCGCCGCACAGCTGATCGCCACCGGCACCAGCCGCTCGGCGCTGGCCATTTTCAGCGGACGGCAAAATTTTAAGTTTTTGATGTTGTTTTTTGCAGGACGGCGGGGAGTTTCCCAAAGCAAGTGTCCGCTGGGGTAATGGAATGGCCTGCAACAACAGCGCCCGCCGCCAGTGGCGGAAACAGGAAGCTGTTGTTGGGGCCGCGGCCAGCAAGATGCGAGTGCAAGTGCACGAAGCAGATGCTGGGAGCCGCAACCCGTATTCACTTGCGTGGGAAAGCTCACCGTTGGACTGCACACTATACTTTTAAGGAAAGAGAATTCCAAATGACCAAAGATATGACGACCGGCCCGATCACACCGCTGCTGGTCAATTTTACGGTCCCCCTCGTGCTGGGCAACCTGTTCCAGCTGACCTATAACGCCGTGGACAGCATCATTGTCGGCAAATTCGTGGGCGAGGATGCCCTTGCCGCCGTGGGCACCTCCAACCCGCTGATGACGCTGGCGATCCTGTTCATCAACGGTGTCTGCCTGGGTGCAGGCATCCTTGTCAGCACGGCGTTCGGGGCAGGCGACACCCGGCTGGTGGAGCGTCAGGTCTCCACCACCGCCATTGCAGGCTCCGTCTTTTCCCTGGTGTTCTCGCTGACCTGTGTGATTTTGGCAAATCCGCTGCTCCGTCTGCTGCAGGTGCCGGAAGAGATCCTTCCCATCGCTGTGAACTACCTGCGCATCGTGTTCGGCGGGCTGCTGTTCACCTTCTTTTATAATTTCCTCGCCGCCACCATGCGTGCGCTGGGCGACAGCAAAAGCGCGCTGTACTTCCTGATGATCAGTTCGGTACTGAACATCGGCGGCGACCTGTTCTTTGTTGAGGTGCTGGATTGGGCTCCGAGGCTGTGCCCTTTCCACCGTGCTGAGCGAAGCGCTCTGCTGCGTGTTCTGCCTGATCTATATCCGCTGGAAGGTCCCTGTGCTGCAGCTGGGCAGGCGCTGGTTCATTTTTGACTCCTCGCTGCTGAAAAAGACCATCAGCTACGGCTGGACCAGCGCCATGCAGCAGGCCACCGTTCAGCTGGGCAAGATCGCCATTCAGGCCATCGTGAACACCATGGGTGTCAACGCCATGGCAGCCTTTGCCGCTGCAGGCCGCATCGATGACTTTGCTATGTGCCCCAGCAGAACATCGGCCATGCCACCACCACCCTGATGGCCCAGAACCGCGGCGCGGGCAAAAAAGACCGTGTCCGCGCCAGCTTCTTCTGCGGCCTGAAACTGGAGTTCCTCTACGCCATTTTTATCACCGCTGTCTGCTTCTTCTTTGCCGAGCCCATCATCCGGCTCTTCGTCACCGATGCCGCCGTGGTGCATCTGGGAGTGCGCTTTTTGAAGCTGGTCTCCCTGTTCTATCTGATGCCCTCGCTGACCAATGGCATCCAGGGCGGCTTCCGCGGCCTGGGCGACCTTAAGATCACCCTGAACAGCAGCACGCTCAACATGGCAGGCCGTGTGGCGGCCGCTGCCGTCTTTGTGCTGCTGATGAAGATGGATATTGAGGCCCTGCCGTACAGCTATGTTGTGGGCTGGATCCTCATGCTGGTCTATGAAGCCCCATGATGGTGAAGTATCTGCGGAAGGGCGAGCTGTAAGCCTGACACCGCCCCGGGCAGGTCTTTTCTCTCACTCCGTCCGCTCGATCTCCCGGTACAGCCATTCCAGTGCATCAGAGATGCCGCCCAGCTGGTCGATGAGCTTCTCCTTCACGGCCTTTTTGCCGTCCAGCATGGTGCCCACGTCCATCACCAGCTCACCGGTGCGGAGCATCAGCTCTGAGTAGCGCGCTGCCGTAATGCCGCTGTGGCCCGCCACAAAGCCGGTGATGCGCTCCTGCATCTGCTCAAACCACCGCATGGTCTGGGGCACGCCCAGAATCATGCCGGAGTGGCGGACCGGATGCACCGTCATGGTCGCCGTGGGCACGATAAAGCTGCGCCGGGCGCTGACTGCCAGCGGGATGCCGATGGAGTGGCCCCCGCCCAGCACGACCGTGGCACTGGGCTTTGAGATGCTGGCAATGAGCTCTGCCAGAGCCAGCCCGGCCTCCACGTCCCCGCCCACGGTATTGATGAGCACCAGCAGGCCCTCCACAGCGGGATCCTCCTGCACCGCCACCAGCTGCGGGATCACATGCTCATACTTGGTGGTCTTCTGGCTGCGGGGCCTCCACATGGCCCTCGATCTGCCGATCACGGTCAGGCAGTGGATGGCATGGGGCCGCGGGTGCGCCACACCGTGCCCAGATCCTCCAGCTGTTCCTTTTCCAGCCGCTGCTGTTCGGTGGTTTCCTTTTCATCTTCCGGCATGTTGGCTCCTCCTCAGGGTGTTTTTTTCAGTGTTCCCGGGGATCGAAGCAATATGCGGCGGTTAAGATTTCTTTACTTTGAAAAAAATTGGCCCAGAGGATTTGACATTCTGTCTCATTGCAGTATACTTTATACTAAGAATAAGATTGACAAGTATATATCATTATTGTTCAGAAACTGTCTTAATCGCCGGTGCACCTTGCAGGGCGCAAAGAGACCGGCATTCCCTTTGGATGAAAGGAGAACCATTTCCATGAACAATCCCGGCAAAGCTTCCCTTCCGGTGATCAAGCGCCTGCCCAAGTACTACCGCTACCTGCGGACGCTGAAGAACGACGGCATCACCAGCATCTCCTCCCGCGAGCTGGCCGCCCAGATGGGCACCACGGCCTCTCAGGTGCGGCAGGACTTCAACTGCATCGGCGACGTGAACGGCCGCCAGGGCATCGGCTACTCGGTGGAGAACCTGCTTTCCATCCTGGAGCATCTGCTGTTCGGCAACGGTGACCTGCTGCCCACCATCCTCATCGGCTGCGGCCGGTTGGGCAAGGCAGTCAGCCGCTTCATCACCACCGACACCAACGGCTACAAGCTGATCGCCGCCTTTGACAATTCCCCCAGCGAGGTGGGCAAAGAGATCAACGGCATCCAGATCTTACACGTTGACGAGCTGGAGGCCTTCTGCGCAGAGCATAAGCCTGAGGTGGCTGTGTTCTGTGTGCCTCGCAGCGGTGCGGAGGAGCTCAGCGGCCGGCTGGTCGAACTGGGCATCAAAGGCTTCTGGAACTTCTCCCACTACGACCTGTCGGTGCCCTACCCCGAAGTGGTGGTGGAGAACGTCCACCTGGGCGACAGCCTGATGAGCCTGGGTTACCGCCTGCGCAATCAGGACTGATCTATTCTTATAGCATATCACAGAAAACAGGCAGCCCTCTCCCCCCGAACGAGCAGAGAGGGTTGCCTTTTTATGAGGAGAGCAACTATGGCGAAGCTATACTTCCGATACGGTGCCATGAACAGCGGCAAAAGCACCGCGCTGATGCAGGTGGCCCACAACTACGAAGAGCAGGGGATGCGGGTGCTGATCCTGAAGCCCCAGGTGGATACCAAGGGCGGCGGCGAGCTGGTCAGCCGCCTGGGCGTGCGCCGCAGGGCCGACCTGCTCATCCCGCCCGAGGTGGATGTGTTCGAGGCCGTGCGCGCCGCTTCTGCCGGGGAGCAGCCGCTGGCCTGTGTTCTCTGCGACGAGAGCCAGTTCTTTACCCCGGCACAGGCCGAGCAGCTGTTCATGGTCACGGTAGACCTGAACATCCCGGTCATCTGCTACGGCCTGCGGTCAGACTTCTCCCTCAAGGCTTCCCCGGCTCCACCCGTCTGCTGGAGCTGGCCCACACCATTGAGGAGATGAAGACCATCTGCACCTGCGGGCGCAAGGCCACCTGCAACTGCCGCAGGGTCAATGGGGAGTTCGTCTTTGAAGGCGAGCAGGTCGCCATCGATCTGGAAAACGATGTGCAGTACGTCAGCATGTGCCCCCAGTGCTATTTCAAGGCACGGCGGGCCTTTTACGCCAAACGGAACGCACAGTAAGTGTCGATCTCCGGCAGGCACAGGAGCCCCCCTTCCTGCATGAGAGCCCAGCCCTCCCAAAACTTTTTTACAATTTTCAGAGCGCTGCCCAGCCGGGCGGCGCTCTTTTTTGTGCGTCCCTTTTCAAAGTGATATATTAGTTGTATCCAACGGCGAACGTTTTTGCGCATTGATATATCAGTTTATAAAAGGGCGATATCGTCACCTTTTTCACACGTTGTATACAACAATATACCGTCAATTTCGCAATAAGTTACAAAACCATTGCAATTTTAGAGGTTCTGTCGCACTTTCTCGGCCCGTTTCTATGCAATCTATCCAATTATGCAGATTGCATAGTTTTTCGCTCCAAGTTTATTCATTTCGGCAATGCCGTCAAATCGCCGCAAATCACGAGAGCAATATTTGTTCGTTTTTTGTCCGTATCACTTCAATTTACATCTTTCTTTTTCCCATTCCTTTTGTTATCATATTTGTATACAACGAGCCTTGTGCAGTAAGGCCCGCTCGATGTTTTTTGATTTATTAGGAGGAGAACAACAATGAGCAAGGCAATTTCCCGTCGTGATTTCCTGAAGGTCACCGGTGCTGTCGGTGCAGCTGGTCTGCTGGCTGCCTGCGGCGGCAATGGCGGCGCTGCTTCCAGCACCGCTTCTTCTGCAGCCGAGGCTGCTTCCGTGGCTGGCCTGAGCAGCGATCCCGTTACCCTGACCATGAGCTGGTGGGGCGGCGAGTCCCGCCACAACGCTTACCAGGAGGCCCTGAAGGCTTTCTCTGCTGAGCACACCACCATCACCGTCAACCCCACCTTCGCTGCATGGTCCGGCTGGGAAGACACCATGTCCACCAAGTTTGCAGGCGGCGTGGCTGAGGATGTCTGCCAGATCAACTGGAACTGGCTGTACAACTACTCCGGCAACGGCCAGACCTTCCTGGATCTGAACAGCGTCACCGATTACCTGGATATGTCCCAGTGGGACGACGCAAAGCTGGGTGCCTGCAATGTTGCAAATGCACAGCAGTGCGTGCCCATCTCCATGACCGGCCGTATCTTCTACTGGAACATGACCACCTTTAACAAGGCCGGCATCACCGAAGTCCCCTCCACTGAGGACGATCTGTTTGCAGCCGGCAAGGCTTTCCAGGAGAAGCTGGGCGATGATTACTATCCCCTGCACCTGCGCATACGACCGTATGATCCTGATGGTGTTCTACCTCGAGTCCAAGTACGGCAAGGACTGGCAGATCCCACCACCTCTACCCTGAACTACACCGCTGACGAGATTGCGAGGGCATCGACTTCATCAAGAGCCTGGTCGACGGCCACGTCATCATGCCGCTGCCCACCTACTACGGTGCAAACGGCGACGGTGCTACCCACCAGTCCAACGAGTGGATCACCGGCAAGATCGCCGGCATCTTCGAGTGGGATTCCGCTGCTTCCAAGTACCAGGACGCTCTGGACGAGGAGAACAAGCCCGGCTTCACCGTTGGTGAGGAGATCAAGTTCGGCGATTACAACGGCGGCTTCTCCAAGGTCTCCATGGGCATGGCCATCACCAAGACCTGCAAGAACCCCGCTGAGGCTGCTACCCTGATCGAGTACCTGTGGAACGGCGACGGCGCTGCCATCATGGGCTCCGAGTGCGGTGTCCCCGCTTCCAAGGCTGGTCTGGCTACCGCTCAGGCTGCCGGCAAGATCAACGAGCTGGTCGCCGAGGCAAACGGCAAGGTTATGAGCTTTGTTTCCTGCCAGCTGGATCCCCTGTTCGAGTCTTCCGATCTGAAGGCTACCGGCACCGGCATCTATCAGGAAGTGTTCGATACCGTTGACTACGACAACAAGAGCGGCGCAGATGTTGTTGACACCCTGCTGGATGGCATGTCTGCTGTTGGCTACACTGTCTGATCTTCTTTGCTGACCTGAGTTAAGCTACATATCAGGGGCATCGTCCACCCGTAGGCCCGATGCCCCTTTTTCTCAGGTACAGGTTACAATTCTCTGACAAATCTGTTGCCAAAGTGTGACATAAGGTTTGTTGCACTGATTTTCACCAAAGGAGGATCCCCGGATGAAAGAAAGCAAAGCGCCCTCTCTCGGGCGTACCCCCGCACAGAAGTTCCTGGATAAGTGGCAGGGTCTGATCTACCTGATCCCCTGGATCATCGGCTTTATCGTGTTCAAGGCCATCCCCTTCGGTCAGTCGCTGTATTACAGCTTCACCGACATGAACTTCTTCAACGGCATCCACCAGTACGGCGTGATGAACTACGTCACCGCCTTCTCTGATGCCAAGGTCACCAAGGCTCTGGTCACCACCTTCAAGTACGCGTTCGTCACCGTGCCCCTGAAGCTGATCTTTGCCCTGTTCATCGCATACATCCTGAACTTCAAGATCGCCTGCGTGAACCTGTTCCGTACCGTTTACTACATCCCGTCCATTCTGGGCGGCTCCGTTGCCATCGCCGTGCTGTGGAAGGCCGTTTTCCGTGATGATGGTCTGGTCAACACCATCATCCGCGCCATCACCTTCGGCCACGCACAGGGCCCCTCCTGGCTGAGCGACCCCAACTATGCGCTGTGGATCATCTGCTTCCTGCGCATCTGGCAGTTCGCTCCGCCATGGTGCTGTTCCTAGCCGCCCTGAAGGGCGTGCCTGCAGACCTGTACGAGGCTGCCACCATTGATGGTGCCGGTAAGTGGAAGCAGTTCTTCTCCATCACTGTTCCCATGATCACCCCCATCATCTTCTACAACCTGGTCACTCAGATCTGCCAGGCTTTCCAGGAGTTCAACGGCCCCTTCATCATCACCAACGGCGGCCCGCGCAACTCCACCACCCTGATCTCCATTCTGGTTTACAACTACGCCTTCAAGTCCAACCAGATGGGCATGGCTTCCGCTCTGGCCTGGATCATGTTCGTGATCGTCTGCATCCTCACGATCATCGCCTTCACCAGCCAGAAGAAGTGGGTCTACTACTCGGATGAAAGGTAAGGTGTGACAGTATGGGAATGAAAGCATCCAACGCCATTGCGACGTTTTTTAAGTACTTTGTCCTGATCCTGGTTGGCCTGATCATGATCTATCCCCTGCTGTGGATGGTCAGCGCTACCTTTAAGGACAACAGCGAGATCTTTGCAGGCATCGGCCTGTGGATCAAGAACCCCACCCTGGAGGGCTACAGGAACGCGCTGAACAACTTCGGCGGTTCCATCAACATCCTGCAGGCCATGCTGAACACTTATTCTTATGTTCTGCCCAAGGTCATCTGCACGGTGGTCTCCTCCTGCATTGCAGCCTACGGCTTTGGCCGTTTCGACTTCCCGGGCCGGAAGATCCTGTTCAGCATCATGCTGGCCACCCTGTTCCTGCCTCAGGTCGTTCTGAACGTTCCTCAGTTCCTGCTGTACACCAAGTTCGGCTGGGTCAACAGCCCGTTCTATCTGGCCATCTGGTCCACACTGCATTTGCAACTGAGACCTACTTTGTTTACCAGCTGGTGCAGTTCATGCGCAATGTCCCGCGCGATCTGGACGAGGCTGCCGCCATTGATGGCTGCAACTCCTTCCAGACCCTGTACAAGGTCATTGTCCCCATGCTGATGCCCGCTCTGGTGTCCTGCGCACTGTTCCAGTTCATGTGGAGCTGCAACGACTTCATGGGCCCCCTGCTTTACGTGCAGACCCCTGCAAAGTACCCCATGTCCCTGTTCGTCAAGCTGTCCATGGACGGTGATACCGGCTTTGCCTGGAACCGTATCCTGCCCTGTCCCTGATCTCCATCCTGCCGCAGCTGATCGTTTTCTTCTGTGCACAGGATCAGTTCGTCGAAGGTATCTCCGCCGGTGCTGTCAAGGGCTAAGCACCCCCTCTGCGGACAGAACCATTGACTTCGATGAATAAGCAACGCCCCCTGTGCTGTGCACAGGGGGCGTTGTTCTTATCCGCGGTGGCTCTTGCGGTATTGCAGCGGCCCCGTTCCCATCGTCTCGCGGAACACGCGGCGGAAATGGGCGGCAGAGGCAAAGCCAGTCTGCTCGGCCACCGCGCTGATGTTCAGGTCGGTGCTCTCCAGCAGACGCTGGGCAACCTCAATGCGGCGGCATTGATGTAATCCACAATGGACTGGCCCGTGACCCGCCGGAACAGCCGGCTCAGGTAATAGGGCGACAGGTAGAACCGCGCAGCCACATCTGTCAGGGAAAATTTCTGCTGGTAGTTGGCTGCAAGGTAAGCGCAGATCTGCTCCACCGTCTCGTTGCGGGGGCGGATGTCCTGCTTCTCACTGCGGCACTCCTGCTCCACATAGTGCAGGATGAGGGCCAGATAGATCATGCCGGGGCTTTCCGGCTCGCTTTCGGCGCTCTGCATCATGCCCAGCAGAGTGCGCAGGCGGCCCGACCACTGCACCGGGCCGTACAGGGCCGTTTGTGCTCCCGGCTCAAACAGCGGCATGAAATCCCGCTGCATCAGGTTCTTGAGCACCGGGAGAACGCCCGCCGGGAACCGGCAGCCGATGAGCTCAGGGCAATGTGGCCCGCCTGCTGCAGCAGGCCCCCGCCGGGGCCCAGCAGCAGCACACAGCCCGGGTTCACCAGCAGCTCTCGCCGCCCCGCACCAGCGTAAAGCTGCCGCCGGACACCAGAATGATCCGGCAGATCTCCTCCTCCTCAGCCAGCTCATACTGGCCGGTCTGGAACCGCAGCGCCCTTGCCGTTACCCGGCCGCTCCATTTTTCCCGTTCCGCTTTCATCCGCACACCCCATTCAACAGTTTCTTTTCCTCAGTGTACCATGCCCGCCACCTATGGGCAACCCATAAATCTTTCAACATCCAAGGAGGCATCCTGTTTATGAAGCTTTCCCTGATCCGTTCCATGACCCGCAGTGCCGTGTTCGAGCTGGAAAACGGTCTGTGCTACCGTCCTGCACATCCCTTCACCGTTCAGCTGAACGGTAAGACGGTGTACGAGGCGTGCAACACCAACGTGTTCTCCCTGTTCAGCCTGCTGCCAGGCACCTCCTACACGGTTGCCGTGCAGGCCGAGGGTGAGACCCTGACCCTCGATTTCACCACCGAGGCCGAGACCTTCTTTGTAGACGCATCCCGCTACGGCCTGGTGGCCGACGGCACCACCGACAACACCGGCAAGCTGCAGGCTGCCCTTTCCACCTGCCCCAAGGGCGGCACGGTTTATGTGCCCGCCGGGCGCTACCGCACCGCCAGCCTGTTTATGAAGAGCTGCACCACCCTCTACCTGGAAAAGGGCGCTGTGCTGCTGGGCGACAACGACCGCACCCACTACCCCATCCTGCCCGGTGTCATCCCCAGTGAGAATGAGGTGGATGAATACTACCTGACCGGCTGGGAGGGAAACCCGCTGGACAGCTTTGCCGGCCTGCTGAACATCACGCAGGTGCACGACGTGGTGGTGACCGGCGAGGGCACGCTGGACTGCGATGCCCAGAACGGCGACTGGTGGATCAATCAGAAGGTCAAGCGGATCGCATGGCGGCCCCGCGCGGTGGCTGCGGTGGACAGCGAGAATGTCTGCCTCCACGGCATCACAGTGCAGAACAGCTACTCCTGGACCATCCACCCCATCTTCGTCAAGCATCTGGATCTGCTGAACTTCAACATCAACAACCCCTACAACGCCCCCAACACCGACGGCATCGACCCCGAGAGCTGCGAGTACACCCGCATCATCGGTGCGAACATCCATGTGGGTGACGACTGCATTGCCATGAAGGCCAGCAAGGTATTCCTGGGCATGAAGCTGAAAAAGAGCTGCGAGCACACCGTTATCCGGAACTGCCTGCTGGACAAGGGCCATGGCGGCATCGTCATCGGCAGCGAAATGAGCGGCGGCGTGAAGGATATGGTGGTGACCCAGTGCCTGATGGACCACACCGACCGCGCCTGCGGGTCAAGACCCGGCGCGGCCGCGGCAACACCGCCGTCATCGACGGGCTGGTGTTCCGCAATGTGGAGATGCGCGGTGTCAAGGCTCCCTTTGTCATCAACATGTTCTATTTCTGTGACCCGGACGGCCACGGCCCCTATGTCCAGTGCCGCGATGCCATGCCGGTGGATGAGTACACCCCCAGGCTGGGCAGCCTGACCATGGAGGATATCGTGGCTACCGACGCACAGTTCGCGGGCTGCTACTTCGACGGCCTGCCGGAGCAGCCCATCGAGCGCATCTCCATGAAGAACGTCACCATCACCTTTGACCCCAATGCTGAAGCCGGTCAGGCTGCCATGGCGGACAACCGCCCCAACGTGAAAAAGCTGGCCATCTATGCGGAGAACGTCAAGGAGATCGACCTGCACAACGTCAAGATCACCGGCTACGAGGGCGAGCGCCTGCGCTTTGCCAATGTCGGCCATTTCGAGGAGGACTGACCCATGACCCATGAAGAAATTCTCACCCTGCTGGGCGACTATGTGGACTACCTGATCGCCAATTCCAGCGCCGAAGCCCCCATGTGGAACATTGAAAAAGTGCGCAGCGGCAAGCCCAACAAGTGGAACTACATCGACGGCTGCATGATCACGGCCTGCCTGAGCCTGTACAAGACCACCGGGGATGAAAAGTATCTGAGCTTCTCCAAGGACTTCATCGACTTCTTTGTGCAGGAGGATGGTTCCATCAAGACCTATGACCCCAAGGAGTACAACCTGGACAATGTGAATCAGGGCAAGAACCTGTTCACCCTGTACGACATCTTTGGGGATGAGAAGTACCGCCGGGCCATCGACACCATCCGCAGCCAGCTGCTCACCCAGCCCCGCACCAAGGAGGGCAACTTCTGGCACAAGGATATCTACCCCTGGCAGGTCTGGCTGGACGGCACCTACATGGCCCAGCCTTCTACATGGAGTACGAGACCCGCTACAACAAGATGCAGGGCTGCATTGACAGCTACAAGCAGTTTATGAACATCGAAAAGCACATGCGGGACGAAAAGACCGGCCTGTACTACCACGGCTACGACGAGAGCCGCCAGATGTACTGGGCTGACCCCGTGACCGGCTGCAGCCCCAACTTCTGGCTGCGGGCCATGGGCTGGTTCATGGTGGCCATGGTGGATGTGCTGGAGCGGATGGACGAGCAGCTGTACAACGAGTACCGCGGCATCATGCCATGCTCAAGCAGACCATTGAGGATGTGCACAAGTTCCAGGACGAGGAGACCGGCATGTTCTGGCAGGTGATGGATCACCCCGGCGTGGAGGGCAACTACCTTGAGACCAGCGGCACTGCCCTGTTCGCCTATGCGGTGCTCAAGGGCGTGCGCCTGGGCTACCTGCCCAAGCGGATGGCTGCCTGGGCTGAGAAAGCTTCTACGGCACCTGTGATAAGTACCTCTCCAGAACCCGGACGGCAGCCTGCAGCTGGATGGCATCTGCCTGGTGGCAGGTCTGGGCGGCAAGGACCACCGCGACGGCTCCCTGGCCTATTACTTCAGTGAGCCTGTGGTCTGCAACGATGCCAAGGGCGTAGGCCCCCTGGTGCTGGCCTACACCGAGATGATCGCCCGCAAGTAATACACGATACAGCAAAAAGCGAACCGCCATGGTGACAGATGCCATGGCGGTTCGCTTTTACACTTTTTTCTTCGAGCACCCATCGTCCGGGTGCACATTCAGTATACCCGGACAGATGCCCCCTGTAAAAGGTATCTTTTGTATTGCTGTGATATGTTTTTTGTATGGCTCAAACTTCCGCGTGGGAGGCCGCGCTGCTGTCCTCATTTTCATCATCGAGGTCAGGGCCGGTGCCCTCGTCCAGATCAAGGCGCAGGCGGTCGCTTTCCTCATCGGTCAGGTCCCGTTCCTGCCGGGCATCGTATTCGATCCAGAACTCCCCCCGGTGCAGGGCAAAATCAAAGGCTGCCATCAGGCAGGCCCCGCCAAAGGCGCTGACCATCAGCACGATGCAGAGGAGCACCGAGAGGAAATCGTACTTCCAGCGCTGGGGCCTTGCGGCAAAATACAGCACCTCGCACCCCAGCAGGATCAGCCTGCCGCCGGGGCGATCTTCAGCGCAAGCTCCCAGTTGAAATGCGGCACAAAGAAATAGCAGAGGAACAGCACGCCACAGGCGATCAGGCAGACACCCAGCGTCAGGGTGCCCACCGGCGCACCGGGGCGTTTTCCGGGGCTTTGGGGCCGGGCGCTCTGTTGTGTTATTCTTCTCGTCCATCGTCTTCATCCTCCGGGTCAAGGGTCACCTCACCGGTCGTATCCGGCTCTGCCTTGCGGGCAAAGCGATCCAGCAGGCTGGGCATCTTCTTTTCAGGCTGATACTCCTGAAATCGGTCTCCTCCGGGGCGGCGGCTTCCGGAGCAGCTTTCTTTGCTCTGCCCCGCACCAGCCAGATGCCGCACAGGATCAGTGCCACGCAGAGCACAACCTCGGCAGTTGATCCATCACCAGATAGATGGCCCGCCATACCGGAGCTTCTGGCCCCAGCGCCACAAGATATCGCCCAGCGTGTTCATAATGATCTGCTCATAGGCGATCAGCGCACCGGTGGCGATCAGGCACCAGCCCACCAGCTTGTGGCTGTCCATCATCATCCGGGCAAGGCGCTTGTCCTGCGGGTCAAAGTGTACCAGATAATCGTCCTCCGGGGCGGTGCCCATGCTGATCTGGGCACGCAGGTTGAAGGTGTCGAAAAAGCTGTACATGAACACCACCAGCAGCATAAACACGACGGGCGGGATCAGTAAGGATGCCATGCCGATAGCAGCAGCCATCAGCACCAGCGAAAGGCCGCGCTTCATATATCCCTGATACATCTGGCCCGCGCCCGGGATAAAGGCGAACAGCAGGGTCAGGATGCCATTTTTCTTCATAATCGTTCCCTCATTTCTCTGTATTCGGGGTGTTGCCCGCGATCTTATCGGTCACATCCGTGAGCAGCTTGTGGAGCAAAGAGGAGCCTTCGCCGGCATAACGGCGGTCCTGTTTTGTCTCCACGGGTCTCCCCAGCTGTTCCGGCGCGGCCTGCGGCCGGTCGTCCTCAATGGGGCGGTATTGCGGGGTGTTCTCCGGAGCCGGGTCGTTCTGGCCGGGTTCCCAGAGCTGGCTCTGGTCAGTTTCCAGCACGGTCTCCCGCCCGGCACCATACTGGATGATCTGCTGCAGCGCCCCGCTCCGCCACAGAGTCAGGGCCAGCACAGCAGCCACACCGGCCACAGCAGCCCTGCCGTAGGTATTCTGCATCAGGCGGGCCCAGATCGTGCCCATCACCGCGCCCTGCACGCTCCTTGGCGGTGTTTCCAGTGCATCGGCGGTCAAAAGGGCCGTGTATCGGTCCATGCACTGGTCACAATAGGAGAGGTGTTCGGCGGCTTCCAGCTGCCCAGCTCATCCAGCTGGCCGTCCATCATGGCCCGGAAGCCCGCGTCGGTCATGCAGCCATCTTCACGAAACAATTCCATCTTCGCTCCTCCTTTCCTGACGGATCTGCTCCGCCAGCATTTTCTTTGCCCGGTAGATCTGCGCCTCCACCGTCTTTTGGGGCCTGCCGCAGAGGCTGCGCCTCGGCGGCGGTGCGGCCCTCCAGCAGCATCAGGCGGCAGGGGGTGCGGTACGGCTCCCGGCATCCCCAGGATCTTCCGGTCAGGGTCTCCTCGCTCATGGCATCCAGCACCTGCTGCTCCGGGTCAGAGCCGGGCGGCGCGCCTTCCAGTGCAAGGATATCATCTCCCGGGGTGTTCACCCGGCGCACCCACGCACTGCGCAGGTAGTCCTTGGCTTTGTTGGAAGCGATACGCGCCAGCCACTGCTTTTCGTACCCGGGCGGGCAGCGGTCAATGGCCCGCCATGCGGCCAGAAAAGTCTCCTGTGCCAGATCCTGGGCATCGCCCTCGTCCGGCACCAGCTGGTGGCAGACCGTGTAGACCAGCCCCTGATACTGCCGCACCAGCGCATTGAATTCCAGTGTTGCCAACGGTCCGCATCCCTCCTTTCCTGCCGCTCTGTAAATGAATACGAGGCAGAGCGCGGTTTTCCTGCAAAAATTTTGAAAAAAAAAAATGGATCAAACCTCTCAGGCGCTTCGCGCCAGTACGGGTTGCGGCTCCCAGCATCCACTTCGTGCTGTAAACAGCACTCGTATCTTGCTGGCCGCGGCCCCAACAGCAACGCCCTTCATCCGCCACTGGCGGCGGTTGTTGCTGTTGCTCCTAGTAGGGGAGCCCTTGGCATAATGGGCAAGTCTCTTTTGCAAAACTTCAAGTTATGCTATACTATTACTACTATAGCACAAGAAGGAGGCGTTTTCCATGGGGGGAAGCACCAAACAGGCCCTGCTGCAGGCGCTTTCGGCGGCAGAGGGAGCTATATCTCAGGCCAGCAGCTGGCCGAAGCGCTGGGCGTGAGCCGCGCGGCTGTCCACAAGGCGGCACAGGCGCTTTCGGCCCAGGGATACGCGCTGGATTCCGCCCCGCGCGGGGCTACCGGCTGGCAGGCGGTGACCCCTTCTGCGCCGAAGCAGTGGGCCCCTACCCCGCCCCCATTCACATCTACGACACGCTGCAAAGCTCCAACCTGACGGCCAAGCAGCTGGCACTGGGCGGTGCGCCCCACGGTACGCTGGTGCTCACGGCCCACCAGAAGGCGGGGCGCGGACGGCTGGGGCGGCGGTTCGAAAGCTGCCGGGAAGGGGGTCTACCTCTCTCTCATCCTGCGGCCCGCCCTCTCTGCCGCCGATGCCAGAGTGTGACCATCAGTGCGGCAGTGGCCGTGGCCCGGGCTGTCAAGGCCCTGTGCGGGCTGGAACTGGGCATCAAATGGGTGAACGACCTTACTATCAGGGCCGCAAGGTCTGCGGCATCCTGACCGAAGCCGGGACCGACATGGAATGCGGTCAGCTGGAATGGCTGGTGGTGGGCATCGGCCTTAACCTGACCACCTCCCTGCCGATTGGCCCGAGGAGCTGGCCCGCACGGCGGCAGCCTTTACCCCGGCGGCCCCGCACCCGTGAGCCGGGCAGTGCTGGCCGGGGCCATTGCCCGGGAGCTGCTCTCCCTCTGCCCGGCCTTCGACTGTCTGGACGAGTACCGGGCCCGCTGTTTTGTGCCGGGCCACTGGGTCACTGTCTGCACCGGGGCCGAGACCTATGCCGCAAAGGCCCTTTCCATTGACGATGCGGGCCGTCTGGTGGTGGAGCGCGAGGGCGGCAGACAGGTTGCCCTGCAGCATGGTGAGGTCAGCATCCGGCCGACAAGGACAGGGTGAGGTAGATTGTCAAGGAGGAGAGGTCGCTCATCAAAAAAAAAAATTCCCAGTCAGGTGAAGGATTCCTCATTTTTGCATTATAGGAAGTAGAAGAGTATAAGCCCCCATACCACCCAGCCGGGAGACCGGCGCAAGGAAAGTGAGGAATCTCCTATGAAGAAACGACTTATCAGCTTCTGGTGGCGCTGTGCATGGCGGTAACGTTCCTGCCTGTGTCGGCAATCACAGCGTGGGCGGAGGAAGGCGGCTCCACCTTGAAACCTTTACAAATTCAGTCTGGTTATCCGGTTCTCGATGATATAACTCCTACAACCGATTCTGATGGGCACAATATTTATACCGGTAAAGACTGGAGCTATGATGATACAGCTAAAGTTTTGACCATCGCCCCCGAAAACCCTACTACCTATGATTTGAAAGAGTGCGGAAACATCCGTCTGGATCCAAAGAGTATTTTATGTTCTGCCATCATAGGGGAAAACGCAACGATTGAAAATGGTAAATTTTGGGACACCGGAAATCATGGTTCCAGTATTACCAATGATGGCACTATAACGAGTGGCGTTTACTCAATGCACGTTATAAATCATGGTACAATTACCGGCGGCATGTTTAATTCTACCGTTACCAACACTGGCACCATAAAGGGCGGCATTTTTCGTGAAAAACCAACAGGTGGCACTGTCCATATCGGCTATACCTTGAAAGTGAATTCCCAGCAGAATGGTAGCTATGAGAGTTTCGATACAGAAATCAGTTATTTCGGCAACAGCGGTTATGTCATTCCCAATTCCGACCATGATACCAGCATCACCATCTATATTTCTCTTAAAAACAGTCAAGCAGTATTATTTCCTATTGATGTTACATTCGGGGACTCAAACGACACACATTGTTTGTTTGAAGATTGGGCACCAAGTGCAAGATATCACGATGATGGTAGCGGTAATTTTTCTGTCACTTTCACCGCACCACGCGCCACTGCGAACACCGTTACCCTGAGCAAGCTGACACGACTGGTGATCGATATAGACGGCTACCCCGTTGGCACCAAAGGCGGCACCCAGGATTACAGCGGCAACGGCTGGAAGTTTGAAAACGACACCCTGACTTTGGAGCCTGCCGCTAAGACGAACTATGATTTAACAGCCCCGAGCTGAACCCCCATAGGGTGGCGGTGAACTGCCCGGTTACGGTGAACAGCAACGCCACCATCACCAACGGCATTTTCCTGAAAGAAGTTACCGGCAGCGCCTGAACGGTGTGTTCCTGAACGTTCCCAATGGCTGTGAGAACAGCACCAAGAAAATTACCGTTTCTGATAACGGAAAAATCACTGCGCTGAAAATGAGCGGTGAAGCTACTGCGCTGGACAGCGCCGCCAATGAACTTTATGTGGTCGGTCAGCCCACCGGTACCCTGTATGTGACCCTGAGCAGCGGCAAGGTACGGGAAGTACAGCTGCCTCTTACGGCTGACCTTGAGCTGCAGCTGAACGACCCGAAACCGGAACCGGAACCGGAGACCTACACCCTGAAAGTGGTGGGCGGCAGCTTTACGACCGGCGGCAGGGATGCACTGACCAGCGGCACCGTGCCGGTGGATGCAGAAGCAAAAGTGACCCTGAACCCGGATGCCGTGCCGGAGGGCATGGTGTTCGACCAGTGGACCATCAGTGAGGAAAGCCTGCTGGGCAACCCCAATGTGGCCTACAACGCCGAAAGCTTTACCATCCGGCCAATGCAGTGGAAAAAGGCAAGACCGTTACCGTGGAAGCCAGTACCGGGAAGCCACCATTGAAAGCGAAGGCCCCGGCATTCCTGGGCACCGCCGCCATAATCGGCACGGCGGGTGCTGGCGCTGCCGTGCTGGGCTACACCGGCTACATGATCGGCACTGAGCTGTACCTGAACACCGTCCTGCCTGCCGGTGCGGCCATCCCCAACAACGCCGGGGAGCTGGCCCTGCTGCTGTGGGAAGCCGCCGGGACCCCGGCCCCCGCTGCTCTTCTCCCTGCCGATGCTGCCCCGGTCCAGCAGGCCCTTGCATGGGCCATCGAGAACCAGCTCCTCGCCCCGGATGCGTCCGCGGAGGATTCCGTCAGCCGCTGGGAGGTTATTCGGAGCTGGAATCAGCTGAAGGGGTAAGTGGCGAACCCTTTAGCATCCTCACCCTCTCCGTCATTGCTTGCGCAATGCCACCTCTCCCGAAGGAGAGGCAAGACATTACAGAGCAGATGCTGCTAAATCTGGGTTTGCCCTTGGCTCCCCCTTTGGGGGAGCTGGCAAAGCGTCAGGCTTTGACTGAGAGTGAGGATGCTAACTAAACAGCGAACCCCCCGGTGCGATCTGCACTGGGGGGTTCGCTGTTATTGTTGCTTCAGGAAATCTGTACCGCTTCCAGCACCCTGATGCCCTCCTGCTCCATCACGTCGCGCAGGGCCTCGAGGTAGCCGGGCTTGTCCACCTTGTTCTCAATACAGCAGGTCAGCACGCCGTGCAGGCTGGTGACCTCCATTGCAAGGGACGCACCGTCCGGCAGCACCCAGGTCTGGAAATCGGTCAGGTATGCTTCCAGCTCCGGGCTGTGCGGCAGCAGCGGGCTGCCGATGTAGCTGACCCAGAAATCTGCCGGGAAGCCGCTGATGTACTCGCCCATCTGGAACACACGCTTCTTGATCTTGAGCGCGGCCTTCTGCCGGAACACCTGATACACCCAGCCCATCTGTTCGGCCATGCGGAACAGGCGGCGCTCCGGGGTCAGGCTTTCCCGGATCTCCTGGTCGAGCCGCTTTGCAAAGCTGTGGAGCCGGGCCTGCGGTTCCAGCCGCAGGGGCAGCTGAAAGGACGCAATGCAGTTGTACAGGGCGTGCGGCACCCCCAGCGCCGCGCGGGTGTCGGCGGCATAGCTGTACACAAGGTCATTCTTTTCCAGATACCGCTGCGCTGCCCGGCAGGTCAGCCCCATGAGGGCGCTGAAGGGCTTCACGCCCTCCTTCTGCGCCAGATCCACAAGGCTTTTCCTGTCCAGCCGCAGCCGCTGGAAATGAGGCGTGCCTTCGTGGATCTGCAGCACGTCCTTCTGCATGTTGTTGGCCACCTGGCTCTCCGGGTAGCGGGCCAGCAGCTGTTCCACATCGTAGGGCGGGTCAGAGGCAAGGGCCTCGCACACAAAACCGGCGTTGGAGCGCAGGTTGCAGTAGAGCTTGAGCAGCAGGGTGAAAAAGGGCGAGCCGCCCCGGCCATCGGCCAGGAAGTGGAACCAGTCCAGATAGACCGTGTTTCCCTCATAGCCCAGCGAGAAGAGATAATCGTTCGTCTCCTCGGGGATCTTTGGCTGGGCGCTGCCCTGCCGCACACGGCAGGGGGCAGTGTTGGGCTCCAGACGGGCCTCCCGCTTTTCCCACACCACACGGCAGAAATAATACTCTGCCAGCGGGCGGGCCGCATCCAGTGCCTGCTGCAGAAGAGCCGGGTCAACGGCCTCCTTCAGCGTGGCCTGATAGCGGCAGAGGACCTGATTTTCACGGTAGTAGTAGACGATGCCCTGAAACACCGCACGCTGCTCTGCATTCATCCGGAATTACCCCGCGTTCTCGGCCAGATAATCGGTCAGATCGCCGATGGTCACAAAGTTGCGCAGCTCCTTTTCGGGGATGCGCAGGCCAAAGGTCTCTTCCAGATCGGCCACGACGGTCAGGATCTCCATAGAGGACAGATCCAGATCATCCATCATCACGCTGTCTTCGTTGACATCCTCGGGCGAGATCTCTGCCACATCCTCCAGAATTGCCAGGATCTGAGACACGATTTCTGCTCTTTCCATCAAAAAATCTTCCTTTCCGTGAGGGATTTTTTATCGCCTGCAAGGGCGCAGTTTCAGTATGCCACGCGCCGGGCCGGTTTAGCCAGCCGGGCGGGACATTCCTGTGTTTTATAATACCTGTTTTATAGAGGAAATGCAACACACAGGCCGCCCGGTTTCGCGCTTTTTTCGCAATTTCCGCGCTTACCTGCGCAGCAGCTTGCCCATGGCGTTGCGGGGCAGGGGTTCGGCGCTGAACTCCACTGCCGTGATCCGCTGGTACAGCGGCAGGGTACGGTTCAGCCGGTGAGGAAAGCCCGGACCTCTGCCTGCTTTTCCTCGGCACAGCAGATCAGCGCGCCGATCTTTTTGCCCATCTCCTTGACCACGCACTCCTGCACCTCAGGGCAGGCGTTGAGCTTTTTCTCCAGCTCCTCGGGGCTGACGTTCTCGCCGGTACCCAGAATGATCAGATTCTTCTTCCGGCCCACCATGTAGTAATAGCCGTCCTCGTCCTCACGGGCCAGGTCGCCGGTGTGGAGCCAGCCGTCTTTGTCGATGATCTCGGCGGTGGCCTCGGGGTCTTTATAGTAGCCCAGCATCACACAGCCGCCCCGGATGCAGATCTCGCCGGTCTCATCCAGTTTGTACTCGCAGTGGCCGTCCGGCTTGCCCAGCGCCCGGATATGGGGCTCTGCCTGGGCGTAGTTCACCAGACCATCGCCGCAGGTCTCGGTCATGCCGTAGCACTGGGTGATGTACATGCCGTTTTTCACCAGACTCAGCAGCATCTCGCTGTCGAACATGGCAGAGCTGCCGCAGGGGTTCCACAGGCCGTTCAGCTTATCGGCGCGGCCGCGCTTGACATCCTTGTAGATGCTCTCCATCAGCACCGGGGCCACGGCAATGGAATCGCTGTGCATCAGGCCCAGATCCCGGTAGAAATTCCGCAGGTCACTGCAAAGGTTCAGGGCCCAGCCTTGAAGGGCCAGGAGAACAGGCAGATAAAGGTGCCAGATGGAACAGGGGCAGGATGGCAAAGTTGCTCAGGACATCGTTTTTGTCCTTGGACAGCTGCCGGTGCTTGAAGTCCAGCATGTGGTCGCCCATGGCAACGTGCATCTGCATCACGGTAAAGAAGTTCCGCTCTGCCAGCATCACGGCCTTGCTGCGGCCGGTGGTGCCGGAGGTGAACAGCATGACCATCAGGCATTGGGGTCGATCTTCTTTTCCAGCCCGCCGGGCGCGGTGTCCTTCCAGACATCCATCGGCCGCAGGCGTTCCCCATACGCAGCCTCCAGCTGGTCACGGCAGCCGTAGTCCACCCCATCGTTCAGGATGAGGGCAGGCTCTGCCAGCTCCAGCTCCCAGCTCAGTTCGTCCCAGGTCTTTTTCTGGTTCATCGTCACCAGAACAGCCCCGGCCAGCACAGCGCCAAAGGTGTTCACGCCGTACTCATAGCAGTTCCGGCTCAGCAGAACCACCCGCTTGCCTCCACCTCCGGGATGTTCCGGGCAAACCAGGCAGCAGCGCGGCGGATATCCTGTGCATACTCGGCATAGGTCTTTTCCTTCACGGTACCGGTGGCATCCTCTACCCAGCGGAAGGCCACCCGCCCGGGGAATTCCTGCTCCATTGTCCGGGTGACAAGATCATAGACATTGTTTACCATGGTCTGCTCCTTTTTTCTCCCGTTTGATTTCACTTGCGCAGCAGCTTGCCCAGCGCGTTGCGGGGCAGGGGCTCGGCGCTGCACTCCACCACGGAGATGCGCTTGTACATGGGCAGGGTGCGGTTCAGCTCGGTGACAAAAGCCTTCACCTGCTGCTGCTTGTCATCCTCACAGCAGACCACGGTGCCGATCTTCTTGCCCATCTCCTTGACGATGCACTCCTTGATGGCATCGCACTTGCCCAGCAGCTTTTCCAGCTCCTCGGGGCTGACGTTCTCGCCGCTGTCCAGAATGATGAGGTTCTTCTTGCGGCCGGTCATATAGTAGTAGCCTTCCTCGTCCACGCGGGCCAGGTCGCCGGTGTGGAGCCAGCCGTCCTTGTCGATGGTCTCGGCAGTGGTCTCGGAGTCCTTATAGTAGCCCAGCATCACGCAGCCGCCGCGGACGCAGATCTCGCCGGTCTCGTCCACCTTGACCTCACAGAAGCCGTCCGGCTTGCCCAGGGCACGCAGGTGGTCGCCCTCCTGGGCCACGTTCAGCAGGCCATAGCCGGCCAGCTCGGTCATGGAGTAGCACTGATTGATGTAGAAGCATTCTTCACCAGATCGCTCAGAATGGCGGGGTCAAGGATGGCAGAGCTGCAGCTCAGGTTCCACAGCCCGTTCAGGCGGTCGGCATGGCCGCGCTTGATCTCGTTGTAGATCATCTCCACCAGCACCGGCGGGGTAGACATGGCATCGCTGTGCATCAGGCTCATATCCCGGCGCAGGTCGCGGGCATCACAGCAGAGGTTCAGCGTCCAGCCATGCATACCGTAGGCAAAGTAGCAGATGAAACCGGACAGATGGAACATGGGCACCAGCGTAAAGTGGCTGAAGTTCCGGTCGAGATACTGGGGTGCCAGCCGTTTCTCCTGATCAAGGATGTCCTTCTGGCCATTGATGTACATCTGGCAGGCGGTGAAGTAGTTCTTCTCGCTCAGCATCACGCCCTTGCTGCGGCCGGTGGTGCCGGAGGTGAACATCAGCATCAGCAGACCCTCGTGGTCGATGCGGTTGACCATCTCAGCCTCAGGGGCAGCGGTCCAGGCATCCATGGGGCGGAGCCGAGCGCCGTAAAGTGCTTCCAGCTGGGCGCGGTAGCCGTAATCGATGCCATCGTTGAAGATGAGATCCGGCTCCACCATGCCCAGCTCATACTCCAGCTCGGCCCAGGTCTTGCCCTGGTTCAGGGTCACGATGACAGCGCCTGCCATCATGGTGCCGAAAACGACCCGCGCCATACTCATAGTTGGTGCGGCTCAGGATGACGATCTTCTTGCCCTTGGGCTCGCCCAGCTCCTGCTGCAGGCAGCCGGTCACTTTGCGGATATCCTGCACATACTGGGCGTAGGTCTTTTCCACACCGTGTCCTTGCCCTCCACATAGCGGAACGCCACACGGTCAGCATACTTATTCCGCATCGCAGAGATCATGTCAAAAACGGTCATCGGCATATTTGCCGCGGTCACAACTTCGTTACAAGCCTTGTCTGCCATTATTTTACACTCCCTGTTTATTTTTGTTAAATTATTCCCTTTCGTTTCCGCTAAATGGAATCTTCTGGGTACTCTAGCCTAGAGTATACCGCATAGAAGGCTCAAACGCAAGATTTAATTGCACAAATATGCAACTTAAACTTACAGTCAATCTGTGCACCCGGATGTAAATCCTGCCTTTTGTTGCGGGCAGGCCGTGAGTGTGGTACACTTTTCCCGGTATCCGCCTACCGTGCTTTCTCCCTGGGTTTGATTGACAGCAGGGGCAAAAAGCATTATACTTATTATAAATATCTCTAATTTTTAACATGATGCGCCAAAAATCCGGCAATTCCGCCATCCCGGGGCGGGGTGCGGCGCAGAGGAGGACCTTTTTATGGAGGGAACCAAACGCCGTGCCGCAAATTCGCTGGGCATGTTTGATCTGCTCAAGGGTGTCGGCATGCTGACCATCGTCTTTGCCCACACCGGTGAGCTTTACCCCATGGGCGATGCCAGCCACATCAACCGCTGACCTTTTTCATGTTCGCCTACCGCGAATCCCTGATGGCGGCCTTTTACATTGCCAGCGGCTACGGCTTCCGCAAGCGCTCCATCGGCAAGTGTATCGACCAGCAGTTCAAGACGCTGCTCAAGCCTTACATCTATACCGCATTGCCACCACCGTGTTCCATTTTATCATCCATTACAGCCTGTTCGGCAGCCTGCACAACGCCACCTACGAGACCTACAAGGTGCTGGGCGGCTTTGCACTGGGCCTGCCCCACACGGCCACCTATTTCGGCCAGCTGTTCTTCTCCTGCGGCCCCATGTGGTATCTGCTCTCGCTGATGATCGCATGGATCCTGCTGGATCTCATCCTGAATATCTTCCCGGAGCAGTACATAAACTGGGCGGTGCTGGGTACCATGCTGTTAGGCTGGGGCATCTGCATCACCTGGGAGGCTCCTTTTTGCATCGGCCAGGGCATGGTCACCGTTCCGGCCCTGTATGTGGGCTATCTTGCCAAGAAATATAAGATCTTTGATCAGCCCCTCTCGCCCCGTCTGCGCGGCGGGATGATCGCGGCGGCGCTGGCTGTGGCCGCACTGGTGCTTCTTACCAAGAGCACCGACTGCGTCTCGATGGCCGAGTGGACCCTCGGCCCCGTGAGCATCCTGCTGGATGCCGTGACGGGCCTGGGCATCCTTTCCATCGTCATCTGGTTCCAGCGCAGGGTGGAGAACGTTGTCACCCACGCCATCCAGGCCATTGGCCGCCGTTCGCTGTTCATCTTCTGCGTCCACACTGTGGAGCTCACGGCCATTCCCTGGTACCTGATGCCCCAGAAGTTTGCGGCTCACCCGGTGCTGGGCATGGTGCTGCAGTTCACCCTTTCGCTGGGCTCCACCCTGCTCATCTGCGAGCTGCTGGTGCGCCGCCGGGACCTCAAGTTCTGGCTCACCTCCCGCCGGGAGCAGAAGGCGGCGGAAGCGCCCCGCCGGCGCAGCGCCCGCACCGAAGCGCCCGAGCGTCATTTGCGGCAAACACTGATTTTTGCGGAGGGTGCCCCCTCTGCTGAAGTGAAATAATATTATGAGGAGAATCCGGTTATGAACAACGCAGCTCCTGAGAACACTGCGGCTCTGCAGGAAAAGATCGCCGAGCTGGAACAGCAGCTCAAGCTTTCGGACGAAGGTGTTTCCCATCTGGCAGAACGCTGCCTTTTCCTGGAACAGAAGGTGCAGTCCTACCTTGCGGCACACCCCCAGCGCGAGATGCACACTGACTCGCCCACTCTGCTGCAGCCGCTGCTCTATTATGATGCAGGCTTCGGCTTTTCGGAAAAGGACACCCTGACCGCACCCGACTGCACCACCGACGAGCTGACCGGTGCCGTGACCGCGACCTTTGAGCTGCCGGTGGCTGCACAGGCCCTGCGGTTCGACCCGGGTGAGCTGCCCTGCTGCATCACCAACCTGATCTTTTCAGATGACCGCATCATCTGCACACCCACCAACGGCCTGAACCTTTCCGGCGGCAGCACCCTGTTCCTGGGCGATGACCCCAACTACCGGCTGGAGGGCACCACCCACTACCCCGCCGGGATGAAGCTGGTGGTGAGCTACGGCTACTTCCCGCTGGAGACCCTGACGGACGAGCCTTTGTTCTGCGCCGTGCTGCAGGGCGTGCAGCAGCTCCAGCTGCGCAAGGACAGCGAAAAGCAGCATATCCAGAAGCTGGAGCAGAATGCCGCGGCCCAGCAGCAGATGCTGGCCGCCCTGCAGCAGGAGATCGCCCAGCTGCACCAGAAAAACGCCGATCTGCAGGCCCGGAGCATTGCCTATGAGACCTCGCTGGAAAGCGTGTTTTCCAGCAAAAGCTGGAAGCTCACTGCTCCCATCCGCAGCCTGATGCGTCTGTTCCACCGTGGAAACTGAGAAACGGAACGGAGGAACAGCCATGTATAACAACTACACCCCCCTGCAGCAGCGTCAGCTGGCCCTGCAGGAGTACAGCAACACCCAGAGCACCTACCTGCTGGTCTGCGCACCGGCCCGCAGCACGGCCCTGAAAGCTACCCTGACCGACCAGCTCCACCGCAAGTTCCGGCTGGTGGACCGGCTGGACGGGGAACTGACCGCAAGCGTGGACGGCGTGCTTCTGGCCGCCGAGGACGTGGAGCTGATGTCCACCGCCCTGATGTACTTTGCCAAAGCTCTACAGGACGGCGCGGATTATGTCGTCTGCAATGCTGTGTTCGGTTTTGGCGGGGCAACCGCCCTCTATCAGAGCCAGCCGCTGCAGGCGCAGAACCGCTGCGCCGTGGTCAGCCGCGCCCTGCTGGAGCGCTGCCGCGCCGCCGCCCATGACCCGAAAATGTGCCCGAGCTGCTGGCGCTGGCCGCGCAGCTCTGCACTAAGCCCACTCTCATCCCGCAGGCCCTGCTCCACTACGAGCGCGGCATCTGCGCCGAGGATGCGTTTTCGGCCCACGGCAAACGTGCCTTTATTATGAGCCATGTGCTGGATATGACCGGCGCGCCCATCGTGCTGGTGAGTGCCGTGCCGGTGCTGCGCAGCATGGGGTATGAGGTACTTGTGCTGGGCCCCAGTGACGGCGGCTCCCTGCATCTCTTCCTGGATGCCGGGGCCTCGGTCATCACCCGGTCGTCCTGCCGCAATGTCTCCGATGCCTGGGGCATGGCCCTCTGTGCCGACTTCGTCATCGTCAATACGGTGGTCATGGCCCGGGCTGTCCGTGCCCTGAGCGGCACCGCCGTGCCGGTACTGTGGTGGCTCCACGATGCCTTTGCAGGCTATCCCCACATTGCCCACCAGATCCCCACCCAGCTGGGAGAGAATGTCCGGGTCTACTCGGTGGCAGCCACGCCGCCAACGCCATGCACGCCGTGCGCCCCGAGTTCGAGATCCGGCCGCTCATCTACGGCCTGCCTGATTACGCGGCAGAGAACTTTGTCCGCACCGATCTGGGCTACAACCGCGGCCGCCCGCTGTTTGCCACGGTGGGCTCCTTTGAGCGCCGCAAGGGCCACGATATCTTCTGCAAGGCCATCCGCCTGCTGCCGCCCGAGGTACGGGAGAAGGCCTCCTTCCTCTTTGTGGGCCAGGCCGCTGACAAGGAGATGATGGATTCCGTCCGCACCCTGACCGCAGACTACCCGGAAAACGTGTACTACTGCAAGCGGCTCACCCGTGACGAGATCAAGAGCCTGATGGAGCAGTGCACCGGTCTGGTCTGCGCTTCCCGCGATGATCCCATGCCCACCTTTGTCACCGAGGGCCTGATCTTCGGCAAGCCGTCCATCGTGTCGGAGCACACCGGCACCGCCGGGCTCATCTCCGAGGGGCGGAACGGCTTCGTTTACCACGATGACGACCCGCAGCAGCTGGCTGTCCTGCTGGAGCACGCCATTGAACACCCGGAAGAGCTGGCCTCCATGCGGACAGAATGCCGCAAAATGTACGAGCAGTATTATTCCAAGGAGGCTTTTGAGCAGACGCTCCGGGCTGCTGTGGAAGATCTGACAGCGAAAAAGTAACACAAAACCTCTCCGTCATTGCTTCGCAATGCCACTTTTCCTCATAGGGGCAACAGCAACAACCGCCGCCAGTGGCGGATAAAGGGCGTTGCTGTTGGGGCCGCGGCCAGCAAGACACAAGTGTTGTTTCCAACACGAAGTGGATGCTGGGTGCCGCAACCCGGGCTTGGCGAACGAAGTGAGCCGGAGAGGTTCTTTTTTTATCATATCACACAAAGTGACGAGAAAAATTTTGTTTCAGTTCACAAAAGCAAGGCCCCGCTGTGTTATACTGCAAGCAGTATCGTGAAAGGAGCCTTGTCCCATGGAACAGACCAACACCCCCCAGCAGCCCTCCCGCAAAAAGGCGATCCTTTCTCTGCTGGTGCTGCTGGCGCTGACCTGTATAGTGGTTTTCATCTTCAGCAGCCACTGGGCCGAGATCTCGACCGCGCTGGCCCAGCTCTCCTTCTGGCAGGTGCTGCTGGTGCTGGCCATCGGCCTGACATACCCCCTGCTTGAGGGAATCGTCTGCTGGCTCATCATCCGCTGCCGCCTGCCGGGCTTCACCCTGCGGCGCGGCTTGGATGCCGCCTTTGTGGGCATCTTTGGCAACGTGGTCGGCCTGGGTGCCGGAGCTGTGCCCATGGAGTCCTACTATCTCTACCACTGCGGCCTGCCGCTGGGCCCCGGTGTGGGCTGATGACCCTGCAATATGTATTCCACAAGACCACCGTTCTGCTCTATGCCACTGTGATGCTCCTGCTGCAGCACCGTTGGCTCGCCGCCAACACCTCCGGCGTGATGCACTATCTGCCCGCCGCCTACTGCGTGGTGGCGCTGGTCATCGTGACGCTGGTGCTGCTCTGTGTCTCGCCGCTGGTGCAGCGGCTGGCCCGCTGGGCCATGGGCTTTCTGCCCAAAACGGAACCATGGCAGACCCGCCGGGAAAAGTGGCTGGAGCAGCTGGACACCCTGGCCACCGAGAGCCGCCTCCTGCTGGCCGACAAAGGCCGCTGTGCCCGCATCCTTGCCGTGCAGACCCTCAAGCTGTTTCTGATGTTCACCCTGCCGTGGTTCTGCATCCGCTTCATGGGGCTTTCCTGCGGGCTGAGCTTCTGGCAGGTACAACTGCTCACCAGCCTGATGCTCTTCCTTTCCAATGCCCTGCCCAATGTAGCAGGCATGGGCTCCATTGAAACAGCCTTTCTGCTGGTGTTCAGCAGCTTTATGACCAGCGGCGAGGCCATGAGCACCCTGATGCTCTTCCGCATTGCAAGCTACTATTTTGTGTTTGCCGCCAGCGCCGTAGGCACTTTTGCGGCGCAGAAGCATCTGGAGAACAGTTGACATCCCGCACGTTCCGGCACTATAATGAAAGCGTACTCTTTGAAGATCTCTGGCCGCCCAGCTGTGCGGCCCGCCAAAGGAGAACGCCTTATGGAAAACAAAAGTCTCCGTTTTTATGCCATCATGGCCCTTTGGGTCCTGTTGTTCGTACTATTGTTTGTTTCCAACCGCCGCGTTGACCTGAAAACTGATATCAATAAAAGCACTTCCGTCTCTGTCAGCGTGGAGGATACCGTCAGCCTGAGCCCCTCTGTGGTCACCACCCGTGCCTATTCTGCGGGCGATGACACCTATCAGGCATTTTTCAAGATCCTGCAAAACACGAGCTGCTACCAGAAGTTCAACCAGAACGCCCGCTCCTACTCCCACGACTACGAAGCGCATTCCATCACCCTGCGCTTTGCAGACGATGCCAGCCAGAACCTGCTCTTCACCGTCTATTCGGACGGAGTCTGCCAGGTAAACGGAAAATTCGTCTCCCTCCGCTCCCCCAATGGAAACGCGGAGGCCATCTACCAGCTGCTGCGGGACGCGGTGGTGTAAAGGATGTTGTCCGCTCCCCGGGATGCGGCTGATCAACGACCGGGAGAAAACAAAAATCGGGGCACTCAGGTGGTCAAGCTGAGTGTCCCGTTTTTGTTTTCATCTGCGCACAGTGCCGTACCAGAGCCTGTGTGCCGCGCAGCGGATGCAGAGCAAACCAGAATGCTGCATCCTGCCAATAAAAAGAGAGTATGGAATGGAGGAATGGAACGGAGCGCTTGCAGACGCGCCGTTTTTTGGTGCAGCATGGTTAGAAATAGCTAACCAACGCTGTGAGAACAGAATACCATAAGCGGTTAGTCTTGTCAACCCTCAATTTGCAATTCCGCGAAAAAGGTGTGTGTCGCCGGGGTTTTAGCTTTTTTTCTACATTCTGCCCAAAGAATCCCCCTTGCTTTGGAAGAAAACCCACTTGTTTTCTATTGCTTTTTAAAGTGGTTCTTGTTATTATAGTAACGCAAGATTTTGTGGGCAGGTTTTCATTTTTGTCTACACCTTGTAGTCAGAGCTGCCGCAGACGGCAGTTCAAGACTGTTTCGCCCCCAGAAAGCCGCCTATGCAGTGCGGTTTTTCAAAGGCTCAGTAGTTAGAATGCGCTAACTTGCGCATGAAATGGAGCAAGGAGGTTCCAATGATCAATTTTGAACAGTGGGAAGCTTTGAGGGCCGCATCTGGAAAGAGGAAGTCAATGTCCGCGACTTCATCCAGAAGAATTATACACCTACGATGGCGACGAGAGCTTTCTGGCCGGTCCCACCGAAGCCACCAATAAGCTGTGGGGTGCCCTGCAGAAGCTGCAGAAGGAAGAGCGCGCCAAGGGCGGCGTGCTGGACATGGAGACCGAAGTCGTCAGCAGCCTGACCGCTTACGGCCCCGGCTATATCGACGAGACCCTGAAGGATCTGGAGCAGATCGTCGGCCTGCAGACCGACAAGCCCCTGAAGCGTGCATTCATGCCCTACGGCGGCATCAAGATGGCAGAGCAGGCCTGCACCACCTACGGCTATCAGCCCAGCGAGGAGCTGCACAAGATCTTTACCGACTACACCCGCACCCACAATCAGGCTGTGTTCGATGCCTACACCCCTGAGATGAAGGCTGCCCGCCACACCCACATCATCACCGGCCTGCCCGACACCTACGGCCGCGGCCGCATCGTGGGCGACTACCGCCGCGTGGCCCTGTACGGCATCGATGCCCTGATCAAGTTCAAGCAGGAGGACTTTGCCAACTGCGGCGACGGCACCATGACCGATGATGTGATCCGCCTGCGTGAGGAGATCGCACGCCAGATCAGCGCCCTGAAGGGCATGAAGAAGATGGCCGAGGCTACGGCTGCGATATCTCCCAGCCCGCCAAGAACGCCAAGGAAGCCTGCCAGTGGCTGTACTTCGGCTATTTGGCCGCCATCAAGACCCAGAACGGCGCTGCCATGAGCGTGGGCCGCATCTCCACCTTCCTGGATATCTACATCCAGCGCGATCTGGAGAACGGCACCCTGACCGAGAGCCAGGCTCAGGAGCTGATCGACCACATGGTGATGAAGTTCCGCATGGTCAAGTTTGCCCGCATCCCCAGCTACAACCAGCTGTTCTCCGGCGACCCCGTGTGGGCTACGCTGGAAGTGGGCGGCATCGGCATGGACGGCCGCAGCATGGTCACCAAGAACTGCTACCGCTTCCTGCACACGCTGGAGAACATGGGCCCCGCACCGGAGCCGAACCTGACCGTTCTGTACTCCTCTGCCCTGCCTGAGAGCTTCAAGAAGTACGCCGCCAAGGTGTCCATCAACACCAGCTCTGTCCAGTACGAGAACGATGATGTGATGAAGCCCGTGTGGGGCGACGATTACTCCATCTGCTGCTGCGTGTCTGCCACCCAGACCGGCAAGGAGATGCAGTTCTTTGGTGCCCGCGCCAACCTGGCAAAGTGCCTGCTGTACGCCATCAACGGTGGCGTGGACGAGAAGAGCCACGAACAGTGCGGCCCCAACTATGCCCCCATCACCAGCGAGTACCTGAACTATGACGAGGTCCTGCCCAAGTATGTCCAGATGCTGGACTGGCTGGCCGGCCTGTACGTCAACGTGCTGAACCTCATCCAGTATATGCACGACAAGTACTACTACGAGGAAGCGAGATGGCCTGATCGACACCGATGTGCGCCGCACCTTTGCCACCGGCATTGCAGGCTTCTCCCACGTCATCGACTCCCTGAGCGCCATCAAGTACGCCAAGGTCAAGGTCGTGCGCGACGAGACCGGCCTGGCCACCGGCTATGAGGTGGAGGGCGACTTCCCCAAGTACGGCAACGATGACGACCGTGCCGATGAGATCGGCGTGTGGCTGCTGCGCACCTTCCTGGAGATGATCAAGAAGCGCCACACCTACCGCAACTCCGAGCTACCACCTCCATCCTGACCATCACCTCCAACGTGGTGTACGGCAAGTACACCGGTGCTCTGCCCGATGGCCGTGCCGCCTTTACCCCCTTTGCACCCGGTGCAAACCCCAGCTACGGTGCGGAGCAGAACGGCCTGCTGGCTTCCCTGAACTCTGTTGCCAAGCTGCCCTACCACTGGCTCTGGACGGCATCTCCAACACTCAGACCATCAACCCCGAGGCTCTGGGCCACAGCGAGGAGGAGCGCAAGGAGAACCTGGTGCAGGTGCTGGACGGCTACTTCGATCAGGGTGCACACCACCTGAACGTGAACGTGTTCGGCAAGGAGAAGCTGCTGGATGCCATGGAGCACCCCGAAAAGGAAGAATACGCCAACTTCACCATCCGCGTCTCCGGCTATGCGGTCAAGTTCATCGACCTGACCCGCGAGCAGCAGATGGACGTGATCTCCCGTACCTGCCATGCCGCACTGTGATCCCGTCGGTCTCGTCCACTCGCTGGAAAGCTTCGGCTCAGTGGACGGGCCGGGTGTCAGGTTCGTTGTCTTTCTGCAGGGCTGTGCCCTGCGCTGCAAATACTGCCACAACCCCGAAACGTGGAGCGCTGAGGGCGGCACGGAATGGTCTCCGGAGAAGCTGTTCCAGCACGTCTGGCGCTACCGCAATTACTGGGGCAGGAAGGGCGGCATCACCGTCAGCGGCGGCGAGCCGCTGCGGCAGATGGACTTTTTGACAAAATTCTTCCAGCTGGCACGCGCCAAGGGGGTGCACACCGCGCTGGACACGGCCGGTCAGCCGTTCCAGCCCGATGACCCCGCCTACCTGGCCGCCTTCGATACCCTGATGGCTTCCACCAGTCTGGTCATCCTGGATCTCAAGGAGATCGACCCGGAGAAGCACCGTCAGCTTACCGGCAGGGACAATGCCAACATCTTAGCCATGGCACGGCACATCTCTGATCTGGGCGTTCCGCTCTGGATCCGGCATGTGCTGGTGCCCGGCCTCACCGATGACGAGGAGGGCCTGCGCAGGACCGCAGATTTCATCCGCAGCCTGAAAACGGTGCAGCGGGTGGAGGTTCTCCCCTACCACACGCTGGGGCTGTTCAAGTGGCAGAAGCTGGGCATCTCCTATCCCCTGCCCGATGCTGTTCCCCCCACGGCGGAACAGGTAAAGCGGGCGGAGGAACTGTTGGAAGTGGCTAAGTACCCCGGCTGAACTGCACCGGCAGGGTGGACTGGGAAAGCTTCATCCTGACTTAAACAAAAAGAATGACCCTCTCTATCACGCTGACGTATGCCCGCTCCCTTTTTGGGGAGGTGGCACTGCGAAGCAATGATAGAGAGGGTCGTTTATTTTTCTTCACTTCCGGCGTGATACACCTGCAGATACACCTTTTGCGCTCGGCATCCGTGTTCTCTGCCAGCTGCTGGCAGAAACGCTCGTCCTCGAACAGGGCGACCACATTGGGCGCATAGCGGGTGCCGCTCTGGACCCGCAGCTCTTCCAGCAGCGTGCGGAAGGGCTTGGCAAGGTTGTAGCACCGACCGATACTATCGGTGGCGGCATCCAGCGAATCTGCCACGCTCAGCGCATCCACGATCCCCTTGATCTCCGGCGGGCAGGAGGGCACATCATTGGGATATCCGCCCTTGCCGTTGTAATAGCAGTGGTGATAGAGCGCCGCCGGGGCCAGCGTTCTTCCGCAGCCCATTCTATTCAGAATGGCAGCGCCGGTCCTTGGGTGGCTCTGGATGCAGAAAAACTCCTCATCCAGCAGGCGGCGGGCGTTGTTGTCGATGTACATCAGAACAGCACACTTGCCAAGGTCGTGGTACAGGCCGCACTCATAGGCCGTCTGGCAGAGCTCTTCCCGCCGGGCCTGCACTTCGGCCGCGCTCCTGCAACCCAGCAGGCCAACCAGTGTTTCGGGCCTTGTCTCGATCTGCCGCCGCAGCAGGGCACGGGTCAGCTCTGCCACCATCAGCGAGTGGACATAGGTCGGCTTGTGCCCGGCCAGGATACTGCCCAGCATCCGGCGGTTCGCCGTTTCATCTGAGCTGGAACTGATCTTGCTCAACTCCCAGGCGGCAGAGTTTACCACACGGGGATACTGGCTGGCCGGCATCTGTTCCAGATACTGATACGCAGAACGACGTATCTGCTCCACGGTTGCACGATACCTCTGTGCTCCCGCATCATCCAGACGTTCTGCATAGACCGAAAGATAGGCCGCCAGAACCAGCTTCCGGTTGATGGCCTCGGCAGAATAATCATCCTGCGCCACGCTTCCCGCCGATTCCAGAAGGATCTTGACCACATCTTCCAGGCTGCCCACCCCGGCATGGTAGCGGGCAGCGGCGTAAAAATAGGGCACCCGCAGTTCTGCAGGCGTGCATCCGGGCCCTTGTGTTTCTTCTTGTGCGTCCAGATGTATTCCGCCGATTCCAGCACCTGCCGCGCCACCTCGGGATCCTCCTCCTGCCGCAGGTGGGTCAGCAGGGTCATGCGATCCATGTGCATGGAATAGATGTAGCTTTCCCAGGGGAACTCCGGGTCCAGTGCATGGTAATGCGCAGACTGGATGACCTCCATTGCGCGGCGGAACCGCTCCAGATACCGGCGGCTTTCCTCGTGGGTGCCGCGGGACATCCCCAGCCGGGTGTTGCCCACACAGCGGATGAGATACTGCCGGGTATTCCTGTCCAGCTGTTCATACCGTGACATGGATTCAGCAGCTTCCGTAAAATAGACCTGGATCGCATCTCCCAACAGGTTGATGCCAGTTCCCTCATCCCGGACGTTCATATAATGCAGGGTGATGCCCGTGTAGTACAGCTCCCTGACGATCATGGCACGTCTTTCCGGCTGCGGGCCGCTGCCAGCAGCAGCTGATGCACCTTGAACGCCACACCCATATCCTCGCTGTTCGCGTAGTTGAACAGCCTGCCCGCAAAGGCACTCAGTCCCTGGATATCCGTTTCGGTCAGGGAGGCAGGGTCGCGGTCGTAGACAAACTGCGCCAGCAGTGCCTCATTCTGCCGCATCAGGCATTGCATCTCAGCGCGTTGGTCTGGATCTCTTCCAGCACGGCAGCGGGAACTTTGCCATCCGGAAAGCTGGGCCGGGAGATCGAGCGCACAACGCGCAGATCCCGAATATACTGTTCAAAGGCCTCTGCCTGCGTGCACTCCATCTCATCAGCTCCTTTTGCCGAAGTCCGTCGTTCGATTTGAAACTATAATTCAGTATACGGCATTTTTCGGCAAAATCAACTGATTTTCGCAGATTTTTTTAGCCCCCCCCCCGAATATTTTATGCATTCATACGTTACTTTTTGTATAAAATGCACTTCCACCGGGGGATCGGGTGCGTCCGGTTTATGAAATTGCTTCCGGCAGCTGCATCCATTTGCCCTTCCATGCGTAGAGCACCATCAATACTGCACCCACAGCCCAGGACACCGGGTAGACCAGCAGCACACCCTCGATGCCCGCAAACAGGGGCAGGGCAAACTGGATCCAGGCGATGCGGAACAGGCACAGGGAGATCAGCAGCACCACCATGGGCGGCACACTCTTGCCGGTGCCGCGCACCGTACCGGCAAGGCCCTGCAGGATGCCCAGCATCCAGTAGAAGGGGCAGAAATAGAGCATACAGATCTTGCCGTAGGCAATGACCATTTCATCGCCGGTGAACAGGTGCATGATGGGGTCCTGGAAGGCGAGCAGCAGGATACCGGTCAGGATGGTGTAAACGATGCACATGCCCAGGGTGACAAAGGTGCCCTTTTTGACACGGTCGATCTTGCCCGCGCCAAAGTTCTGGCCCACAAAGGTGGTGGCCGCCATGCCGAAGCTCAGCACAGGCAGAATGTTGAAGCCATCCACTTTCATATAGGCGGCAAAGCCTGCCATGGCAGCGGCACCATAGCCGTTGACGCTGACCTGCACCAGCACATTGGAAAGGGAGATGACCATGTTCTGGATACCGGTGGGCAGGCCCACCTTGATGATGCGGACCGCCATCTTTTTGTGCACGCGCACTTCCTTTGCCGTCACGCGGTAATCGTCCTCCACCCGCATCAGAAAGCGCAGGGAGAGCACACAGGACACCAGCTGGCTGATATCAGTGGCAATGGCCGCACCGGCCACGCCCATCTTGCATCCGGCGATCAGACAAGGTCGAGGACGATGTTGGTGATGGAGCAACGCCCAGGTAAGCAGGCTCCGCTTGGAGTTGCCGGCTGCGTTCAGGATACCGGCCGCCATGTTATACACCACGCTGAACAGCACGCCGCCAAAATAGAGCCGTATATAGAGCACCGCATCCTCCAGCACCTCTGCGGGGGTGTTCATGGCGGTGAGCAGGGCACGGCTGACGGCAATGCCGCACACGGTCAGGATCGCACCCAGAATGGCCGAAAGGGCCAGCGAGGTGTGCACCGCAGTGTGCGCGCCCTCCCTGTCCTTGGCTCCCAGAAACTGGGACACCACGACACCGGCACCCACGGCAATGCCCTGGCTGAACCCGATGAGCAGGAAGATGGGCGAGCCGCTGGAGCCGACCGCTGCCAGCGCGTTGCTGCCCACAAAGTTGCCCACAATGATGGAATCGGCGGTGTTGTACAGCTGCTGCAGCATGTTGCCCAGGATCAGCGGCACCGAGAAGAGCAGGATGCTCTTCCAGATGCTGCCCTCTGTCATCAGCCGTGATTTTTTCTTTTCTTCTAAAATCGTCTGTGCCATAATGTTTCCTTTTTCACGCAAAGCTTCCACTCATATATCAAACGTCATACAGATAGACGATACCTTGTTTCTGCCAAAAAGTCAAGCAAAAGCGTAAAAAAGGGCGTTTTCACCGGTTCCGACCTATTTCCACCTCTTGCCGCAGGGTCCAGCATCTCGGCGGCGGAGTAGACCAGGGCGTTGCAGACTGCGGCGGCCACGGTGCTTCCGCCCTTGCGGCCCATGGCCGCGATGGCAGGCACGCCGTTGGCGGCACAGGCGGCAAACAGCGTCTCCTTGCTTTCCACCACATTCACAAAGCCCACCGGCACAGCGATGACCAGGGCAGGCCGCAGCCCGGCCTCGATTTCCTCCACAATGGTCAGCAGAGCGGTGGGGGCATTGCCCACCGCAAGAATGGCCCCGGGGTGCTCCTGCGCCGCGCGGTGCATGGAAGCCACTGCCCGGGTGGTTCCGGTCTCGGCTGCGATCCGCGCCACCTCGGGGTCCGCCATATAGCAGAGGGCACTGCCGCCCAGCCGGGCAAGGGCAGGCTTGGAAATGCCCGAAAGTGCCATGTTGGTATCGGTGATGATAGGGGTCCCGGCCCGCAGGGCGGCCACACCTGCTGCCACAGCCCCCGGCGTGAAGCGCAGATTTTTCGCATAGTCAAAGTCGGCGGTGGTGTGGATGACCCGCTTGACCACAGCGGCAGTCTCGGGCGGCGGGGTCAGGCCCTGCGCTTCCAGCTCTGCCGTGATGATGGAAAGGCTTGTCCGCTCAATGTCGGCGGCAGATGATGTTGTGGGATCATTGTGCATTCCTCCGCGGGTTCTCCAACCCCATGGCCGCGTAAACGGCATCCAGATCCAGCGCGCCGCGCACGCCATCGGCCAGCAGGTCAAACTGCTGCTGGCGGTACTGCTCCATCGGGATGAGGCGGCACTGTCCGGCGCAATGCCCTTGCGCCGGCAGAGCAGGGCCACCAGCTTCTCGGTGAGTTCACCGGTATCAAACAGGCCGTGCAGGTAGGTACCGAACACATTGTCCTGCACGCAGCCCTCGGGTGTGCCGCCTGCCAGTGTGCAGAAGGGCACACCCTGCACCTCGGTGCGGCCGGTGTGGATCTGGTATCCGGTCAGGGCCGCACCCGCAAAGGGGGCGGCGGTCACGGCGGCAGTGTCCTGGGTGCGGTGCTTCTGGCCGGTAAAGACTGTGCGGGTGGGCAGCAGCCCCAGCCCCCGCACAGTCTGCGCCGTACCGCTCTCCGTGCCTCAGGGTCGGCCAGTGTCTCGCCCAGCATCTGATACCCGCCGCAGACCCCCAGCACCGGCGTGCCGCTGGCCGCCAGCTTCAACAGGGCTGCTTCCAGCCCGGACTGCCGCAGCCAGAGCAGGTCATCCACCGTGTTCTTGGTGCCGGGCAGGATGATGAGATCCGGTGTGCCCAGCTGGCGGGTATTCTGCACATACCGCACGCCCAGCAGCGGGTGCTGCTCCAGCGGCATAAAATCGGTAAAGTTGGAGATGTGCGGCAGGCGGAGGATGGCCGCATCCAGCGGATGGACCGCTTTGGCCGCATCCAGCCGGGGGGAAAGGGAATCCTCGTCCTCAATGTCCACCTTCAGGTAGGGCACGACCCCCAGCACCGGCAGCTGCGTTTTCTCTTCCAGCATCGCAAGGCCGGGGCGCAGGATCTCCACATCGCCGCGGAATTTATTGATGAGCAGCCCTTGATTCGGGCGCGCTCCTCTGGCTCCAGCAGCGCCACCGTGCCGTACAGCTGGGCAAACACACCGCCCCGGTCGATATCTCCCGCCAGCAGAACGGGGGCATCCACCAGCCGGGCAAGGCCCATGTTGACGATATCATCCGCCTTCAGGTTGATCTCCGCCGGGCTTCCGGCCCCCTCGATGACGATGATGTCCACGGTTTCGGCCAGACTGTTGTAGGCCGAGAGGATCTCCGGGATGAGCGCTCTTTTCATTTTGAAGTAGGCGGCGGCGGGCATCTGGCCCCGCACCTCACCGTTCACGATGACCTGACTGCCCACGTCACTGCTGGCTTGAGCAGGATGGGGTTCATCCGCACATCCGGCTCGATGCCTGCGGCCTGCGCCTGCACCACCTGTGCCCGGCCCATTTCCAGCCCATCCGGGTGACAAAGCTGTTCAGCGCCATGTTCTGGCTCTTGAAGGGAGCCACGCGGTAACCGTCCTGCGCAAAATGCGGCAGAGGGCGGCGCACAGCAGGCTTTGCCTGCACCGCTCATGGTTCCCTGCACCATGATGCACTTTGCTTGCTCATTCCAGCACCTCCGCAAGAAG
>ENA-OQJH01000106-OQJH01000106.1-human-gut-metagenome-genome-assembly--contig:-NODE-106-length-47347-cov-2.052351_pt1 | contig 47347 bp, 54 predicted proteins | sample MGYA00242597_ERZ504763 | MGnify/ENA primary metagenome ERZ504763 (study PRJEB26092, sample SAMD00036359) | human gut metagenome | host: Homo sapiens | study: EMG produced TPA metagenomics assembly of... | reverse complement strand
TGGTAATCTTGAATATAAGTTCCCGTGAACTTAACTCTGTAAGGTGCTCCGAAACAACACCAATGGTTTGTCCGTCCATCCTCCTTTAATCTTATCTAAAAGTTCTTTATCAGATAACTTTAAGTTTTACAGGCTGGGCTTGTACGTTGAGAGCAAAAAGCCCTATGATACATATCGTAATTATTTTCCTCATTTTTCTCCTCCTTTATTTCTCATAAACTCCTAGTTCGGTGATAGAGATGAATGATGATACATTCTTTGTGTATTTATGCCAGTGTTCCTGCACTTTTGCATCCATTAGTACGCGTATTCCCTTGGTTTTTACTGCCGGGAATTCCAAAACATATTGTGCAAACGGAGGTTGAAAAAATACAATATCAGTTTCGGGAAGTGCCGGAGTTGATTTGAATTTACCTACGTCATACCAATGTCCGTCATTTTCAAGATATTGAATGTTTAGAGAAGTAAACCATCCTCCGAACTCTTCCAGACAGCCCATATCTAAAACAAGCATATTGATGTTATGCTCTTCTTTCCAACCGTATCCGAAATAGTCTATTTTAGGCAGATTACTTTTGGCCGCTAATGAATAAAATACAGATCCTACGCCATCTTTGACTCCGTCATTAATTACTTCTACATTTGTTGCGTACATCGGTTTTCCAAAGGTAATCCAGCAAGAATCGAGTACTTCTTCGTTTAGTTTACGGATATTGGCGTAAATAGTGTCAGCCTTGGGGGCTATATTCTTGGTTTTAACCAATAACTCAAAGTCTTTAGTAATTGAGTTCTTGTTATTTGCGCTTAATTGAAGGGTAATTGGATATTTGCCGGCTTCTGTAGGAGTTCCTGCCAGTTTACCGTTTTGGAATGTAACTCCTGCCGGAAGTTTACCTTTTACCAGTTCCCATTTGAAAGCAGCATTTGTTCTACAGGCAAATGAGTAATCGGTAGGCTGTCCGATTTCCAAGTCCGGATTCGGACCGATACAGAATTCCATCGGGGGAATGAATTGTGCTTTGGGGTTAACATATACCATATCACCTTTCACTTTTCCTCCTTTGGCACAAACCAGTTCGATTGCTTTGTTGTAAGTACGTTCAATCATGTCTTCAATGGAAGCATCAGGCATATCAAATCTGGTGATATTGATATACCGGTCGTTGAAGGGTTTTTCCCATCCTTCGATAGGTTTAGTCAAACTTTCGGGAAGAGACTTTGCGCCATACATTACTCCTAGAAGTCCGGAGATAGTGGCTGCCTGATTGTCGCAGTCAAATCCCATTGCGCAGCTTAAATCCAATGTCCGTTGGAAATCTCCTTCGCCATACAACATAGCCAAAATTCCGCATAATCCGTTCAGATTAGCATTCCAGATTGTTTTTGTCATGGCTGGTTCATCTATGTAATATTTTTTTAGCCATGATTTGACGTGCTTTTACCCATCTTAGGATATTTGTCATATAAAGCAATCATCTCTTTTACAGCTATCGCATATCTGTCATCAGCTGGCAGTTCTTTTAAAGCGCGTGTAATAAGCTTGCGGATATCCTTGCAGAAAAAGGCGTCAGCGTACATTGCACCGTATAGAACAGTGGAGATACCGCCCACGAATCGCTTGTGATACGGGCTGCCCAGTCGCTTTTTCCTGCAGCATACGAAATCATTCCCGGTGCTGTATACGCCCATATCTCATTGATTAATTGAGGATCGATCTGATACCAGTGGGGATTCAGATTTTCGTCACCGGTGAACGGAGGGGTGAATCCAAGATGCATTAATCCGAGTGCAGCCCTATTGGCTAGCCATACACGGTCACGGATATGATACATCCATCCTTCGCGCATATTAGCATAAGTAGGTTCTACACCATATTTCTCCATTAATAGTAAGTAGATATACTCAACATCAGTATCGTCATCAGAGAATGCACCGTTATACTTCTGCAATTTATCTATGTTTTTAGTGTAGCCGAATGGAAATCTGGATTCCGGGGCAGGTTCATCTACAAACTTGTTCTCAAAAGGAAGTCCATATATGTTTCCTACCATTTGCCCGATCCAAGCTCCGGCTATTTTGTCTTTTAACTCTGTCTTTGAAATTTTCTGTGCAGAGATAAATAAGATGTTAGTAATTAAAACAAGTAAAAAGATGATTGGTTTTTTCATACTTATCAGGGTTGATTTGTTGGAAGGTACACTTTTCTATGTGAACCTTCCAATTGTGGTTAATAATCTTTGTTTTGAGATAATTTTGGATTTGCATTTAAAATATCCGTAGGAATTGGAAATACATTTCTAAAAGTTTCTGAACTTTGGTCAGGGTGTGCCCAATATTTTTTCAGATATTTTCCGAAACGTATCATATCTTCATGGCGCCATCCTTCCCATGCCAGTTCTCTGCCTCGTTCAGCATAAAGTTCATCAATCGTCAATTGGCTTGTGGTATATGCATCAAGACCTGCTCTTGTACGAATCTTCTTGAAGTCTGCCAGTTGGATAGCCTCACTTGTTCTGTTTTGTCGTACCAAAGCCTCTACGTACATTAATACAACATCGGCATAACGGAAGATGGCAAAGTCGTTGTCCATACTAACTGTATATTCTTTTAAAGAACCATCAGTCTGGTAATGCCATTTCCAGCAGCGTGCACCGTCGTATGTACCACGTCCTCCGTTGCTATTGTAATATTTTTCTTCGGGGAAGACAGGAGTATATTCGAAACCAAGATCCTTTCCGCTTAAGTCTACTTGAGGACCGTATAACCAGCTCTGACTTCTGCGAAGATCTTGTTCTGCGTATGTTTGGAAAAAGTCCGGTTGGCAGAGAAAACCCGACCATGGAGCTGCCGGAATATTAAATGTTGCTTGTGATGCAGCTTCCAGTGTCAGCGTATGCAGATAAAATGAGTTACTGTCACCGCTAGTATATACTCTGTCATACAGGATTACAAAGATGTTCTCTTTAGAATCTTCATTTTTAATATCAAAATTAGTGGAATAAGAGTCTTCAATGCTGTAAGCACCTATATCCATAATGTCTTTACAGGCTTTCTCTGCTTTGTCATACATTGGAGTACCGAACCATGCTTCTGCATTCAGATACATTTTCGCAAGAATGCAATAAGCGGCAGCTTGTGTGGCCCGTCCATAATTAGTATCTGAAGGCTCCCTGTCTAGGAACTCGATATTGTCATTAATTTCTTTTTCCAGATAGTTGAAAATATATTCACGACTTTTTTGTTCCGGGTATCCGTTTCCGTGTAGTCAGTTGTGAAAGGTACGTTTCCCCAACAAGAAATGGCTTGATAATAGTAGAAAGCACGCAATATTTTCATTTCAGCTATGATCTTCTCTTTTCCTTCAAACTGGATAGGTGATAATTCCGTTTCGTAAATAATTTCATTACATGCAGCAATACCATTAAATATCCAGTTCCAGCCTCTTGTTAATAATTTATTTGCAGGTGGAATTTTATTCGTCTGGATTTCTTCATAACGTCCATTACTGTACCAGGAACCACCACAAGCGGGAACAGCACATTCATCAGAAGCTTGTAAAAGCAGTGTCCATAAACTTTGTTCGGAATTGTATCCTTGTAATTTCGTATATGCTCTACCTGCATTGGCTACCAGTTCCTTCTCGTTTTTAAAGAAGTCATTCATCGCTACTCCTGTATAAACAGTTTCGCTAAGATCGGTACATCCGTATGATAATATACAGATAACGAAGCTTAATATTATATTTGTCTTTTTCTATGGTAATCTTATTTTTTAGAATACTATATTAACTCCAAAAGTAAATTCTGTTGTACGCGGATAATAGCTCAAACTTTCCATACCGGGTTCCAGTCCGGAAAGGGCAACTTCTGGGTCGACACCAGAATAACCGGTGATACAGAATACATTCTGTGCAGTAAGAGACAATCTTAGTCTTTTTATCATTTTAGATGTGAAATCCCAAGTATATCCAAAGGTAACATTATCTAGTTTTAAATAAGAAGCATCCTCTATATATTTGGAGGAATATTTATAGGTCGTACTTGTGAAATTCGTTTGAGATAACCAGTTTGATGAGATATTTCTAAGTCCGATGCTGCTTAGATTTCATATTCCATCGCATAGTTGTTCAGAATTTCTCCGCCGATAGATGCACGCAGTGAGAAACTCAAGTCGAATTTCTTATATCTGAAGGTATTACTCCAGCTAAGAGTGGCATCCGGATAAGCACAGCCAATTTTTTCCCATTGTTCTTCCGGTACGGAACCGTCTGCATTTTGTCCTAGCAATACATCTTTTCCATCTGTATCAGTTCCTAACCATATAGGACCATAGAAAGTACCCAATGACTGTCCTTCTATCAGACGTTGAGTGTAGCAGGCTGCACTTGTAGACCATCCCACTTTGTACGTTCCGTTAGTAAACTCATCATTAGTGAATTTCACCAATTTGTTTTTATTGTGCGAAACGGTCAGTGAAGTATTCCATGTAAAGTCCCTAGTGTTGAACGGTGTGCCGGATACCGTCAGCTCAACTCCTTCATTAGTTACTTTTCCAACATTCGTAAACAAGGTATTATATACATAAGGAGGTGTTGGCACGATGTAGTCATATAGCAAGTTTGATGTAGTCCGTTTGTAATAATCGAAAGTGAACGAGAGGCGGTTATCAAACATTGTCATATCAACACCAACGTTGAACTCTGCTTTTTTCTCCCATTTTAGATCCGGATTTGCATTACTTGCAGGTTGATAAGTATTGATCCATTGGCCATTGTAATAGAATTTACCGGCTGTAGTCATCATCATCAAAGATTTGTAGTTTGAGAAATCCTGGTTACCGGTAACTCCGTATCCGGCTCTCAATTTTAAATCATCGATCCATTTGACATTCGAGAGGAATTTCTCTTTATTTATACGCCAACCTACGCTGACAGCCGGGAACCATCCCCACTTATTATTGTCACCGAAACGGCTGGAGCCATCACGACGTAGTGAAGCAGACAAAAGATATTTATCATCGTAGTTGTACATAAAACGTCCGAAGAATCCGATATATGTATTATCTTCTTTATTGGACGACATGCTGGCTTTGCTTCAGTTAGATTCGTTCCTGTTCCGATGTTATGAGTCTGGTTGTCATCGAAGTCGAAACCGGAATTTGTCATGGATGCAGATGTGCTGTAAGTATACTGGTATGTATATCCGAGTAATGCCTGAATGGAATGTTTTCCGAAAATATTCGAGTAATTTAAAGTAGACTCATATTGTGTATCGTTTTCCTGATAGTTTTGAATATAGGCTTGTCCATTCGTTCCTATTAAACTTGGATAATAATGTGTGTAATATTCACGTGTTTCATTCATATTGTTCTTTGTCGTATGAAACAAAGTTCTCCCATTTTAATCCTTTTATAGGCAATATGTTTAGAGTAGCACGAATATTTGCACCATAATTATCATTCTTACTTTCCATGTTCCTTTCGTTAATGATCGCTACCGGATTGTAATATTCCATTGCTTTGATACGGCTATATCCTCCGGCATCCGGATCGCTGTCGTCATAAACAGGCTCTGTTGGATTATGGGTAAATGCCTGCATAAAAGCACTTGTAGAGGAAGGGCTGTATTTGCGATGAATGATATTCAAGTTATAATCCAAATCGACCCATTTATCTAATAATGACTGGCGAATATTGGTACGTGCCATTAGCTTTTCGGAGCTATTATGCTTTTGCAAGCCATCGCTCTTTTCATAATTGAAAGAAGTGTGGTGTGAGAACTTCTCGGAACCTCCGGATATAGACAAGTTGTGCTTATGGCTGAACGGAGTTTGCGTAATTTCTTTAAACCAATCGGTATCACTGTCAAAGATATAACTTTCCAATTCTGGGCGATACTCCTTGATAACAGATTTGTATTCGCTTGCCGATAAAGGTTTTGCTCTGCGTGAAACGACTCCCACGGTGAGTTGTCCATCATAAGAAACTTCCGTTTTGCCACTTCTTGCACGTTTAGTTGTGACGATGATTACTCCATTCGTACCTCTTGTTCCATAAATAGCAGCTGCCGAACCATCTTTTAATACGTCTATAGATTCCACTTCCTGGAAGTTGATATTTCTGATATCTGCACCTGCCACCCCATCAATAATAATTAATGGACCTTGGCCTGCGGAAAGTGTGTTTGTTCCGCGAAGTAATACTTCATATTTGGCTGTCGGATCAGCACCGTTCGGGTTGATAATTTGTAATCCTGCCACTTTTCCTTGCAACATTCCCATAGCATTGGTGAATGTTCCGGGATTGAGGTCATCTTTCTTCATGCTGGTAACAGATCCTGTAAGCTCTTTCTTTGTGGTAGAGCCGTAGCCGATTACTACAACGTCATTAAGCACTTTCGAGTCTTCGCGCAGGTGTATTACAAGCTGTGTCTGATTTCCTACTTGTTGTTCAACAGTTGCATAACCTACATAAGATATAACCAATACATCAGAAGGATTCGCTTTTACATTGAAGGTTCCATCAACTCCTGTAATAGAACCATTTGTTGTACCTTTAACAAGGACACTGGCACCGATAATGGGTTCATTTGCTTCATCGAGGACTGTACCTCTTATTGCCTTCTGGGCAATAGCATCATTGCTCATCAAAGAAAATACTATTAACAACATACTTGTCAATAGACCGTGGATTGAACATTGTTTTATCATAATAACAGAATTAAGGATGATTATTGTATTTCTTTTCTCAAAGGTATAGATACTTGTGCTCCCATTCTGGTAACAGAAATAGAAGAGGCTTTACTTGCAAATATAATTGCATCTTTTAGATTCTTGCCTTCAGACAGAGCTACGCACAGTCCACCGCAGAATGTATCTCCGGCAGCGGTCGTGTCTACTGCTTCTACTTTGAAGGCTGGAATGTGGATAAACTCATTGTTTCATAAGCGAGAGCTCCTTTGGCTCCCATCGTAATAATAACAGTTTTTATGCCTTTCGAACTAATATAACGAATCGCTTCTTTTGCCGATTCATCATCTGTAATGTGCATTCCCGAGATGATTTCAGCCTCTGTGACATTAGGAATAAGAATGTCGACATTGGCTAATAAATCGTCAGGTAGTTGTTGGGTAGGGGCAGGGGCGGGATTTAATATAACGGTAATTCCATCTTTTTTCGCCATTTTGGCTGCATAAGTGACACTCTCGATTGGAGTCTCCAACTGCATGATGACGATGGATGCCTGTTTGATGGCGGTTTCTGCATTTTGTATGTCATCAGTAGATAAAGTCCCGTTGGCTCCGGAAGCAACAACAATACAGTTTTCCCCTTTTTTGTCGACATTGATAAGAGCTACTCCTGACGGTTCCTGCGGGGTAATTCCTACATAAGTAGTGTCGATCTTTTCTTTGTGAAACATTTCCAAGGTTTCATTTCCAAAAATGTCATTCCCTATTTTACATATGAAAGTGACATCTCCTCCTAGTCTTGCAGCAGCTACGGCTTGGTTAGCTCCTTTGCCGCCATGATTCATTAAGAAGTTTCCTCCCAGAATTGTTTCTCCTGGTTTTGGTAGACGGTCTGATTTGATAACCATATCCGTATTACTACTACCTATCACTACGATTTTCTTCTTTGTGTCCATATAATGAGTATTAAGTATTAAGGCGAATTGAATCGTAAACGATGCGCAATCGTTTGCGCAAATATAGAACTTTTTTTTTTTCAAAACAAAATATTTTTCTTGCTTTTTTCTCAAATAAAATGTTATTTTTGCAAAAAACAACCAGTAATGAAGAAAACTCTGATTGATGTATCAAAGAAAACTGGGTACTCTATCTCTACGATTTCTAGGGTCTTAAATGGGAAATCGGAGAAATATAGAATAAGCCAGTCTGCTAAGGAGGTTATTTTGCAGTCCGTTAAAGAATTGGACTATCAGCCTGATATAGTTGCGCAAAGTTTGCGCAATAACACGACATATACTATAGGCCTTCTTGTACCACACATAGATAATCCTTTTTTTGCCAATATAGCAAGTGTTGTCATCCGTGAAGCACAACGTTATAATTATACTGTTATGCTTATTGATACCCTGGAAGATCCTATTCAGGAAAATAAAGCTATTGATTCGCTTCTGTCACGTAAGATAGACGGAATTATTTTGGTTCCGACCGGTGAAAACCCTTCTAAACTCGAGGAGATTAGTACTAAAACTCCGATTGTGCTAATTGACCGCTATTTTGAGAAGCATAATTTGCCATACGTAGCTACTGATAATTATGTAGGAGCTTATCAGGCAACGAAATTATTAATAGAATCGGGCATAGTAAGATTCTCTGTATTCAGGGGCCGGATATTTCTATAACAACTAAGGAACGTGTGCGCGGGTATCTTGATGCGCTTCGCGAAGCTGGTTATCAGGATAACGCAATGATAAGAGGAAATGAGTTCTCGATTCAGAATGGTTATATTGAGACTAAGTTGGCTCTGAACTCTACTACAAAACCTACTGCTATATTTGCGTTAAGTAGTACAATTCTTTTGGGAGCCGTCAAAGCATTAAATGAGCATAAAGTGAGAATTCCTCAAGATATGTCTATCATTTCGTTTGATGATAACTTATATCTGGACTATCTAAATCCTCCTATAACTCGTATTGCACAATCACTGGAGAATATTGGCATTATTGCTGTAAAAATGTTGATGCAGAAGATTTTGGAAGAAACTGAACTACATTCGGAGATTCTTTTGAAACCTAATATTATAAAACGGGATTCGATAAAGGTGTTAACTGATAGAAAGTAGTATTTTAGATAATAGAAAAATCGGGCTTGAACAATGTCAAGCCGATTTTTACATATTAATACCGTTTCTTATGCTGCCGGATCCGGTGCTTCACCACCGCCTTCATTTCCACCTTCTCCGTTGCCTTCATTTCCATTGTCAGGCGTACTTGACACCATTGCCTTTTGACACCAACTATATGAATTTATAAGTATCAAGAGTTTTGGGCTCAGTTGTAATTCTTGGGGATTGGGGGGATTTGATTCAGGGCAATCACATCCCTAAAAATTGATTCATTCCTGCACGGTTTTGAATCAATTGCCACTAATGATTTCATTAGTTACTTTTAGGTAATTACTTCCCTATTAATATGTATTTCATAGCCTGATGAGTTCTTGATCTTAAGTCAAACGAACGCTTAACTTAAGTTGAACTATCGCTTGACTTAAGTCAAACGAAAACTCATTAGGCAATCAAAAAATAATATAGGCAAGAAGAAAAAATAAAAGTAGCATAGTGGCGAGGTATAATTAACGATAGCATAGTTCATTCATTTCCGTACCGGGAATGAATCTATTTTAAGGGTGTGATTGCCTGAATCAAATCCCCCAAATTTTCAGACTGAGCCGAGTTCTGGTGGAATCACTCATATGTGAGGTGGATGTTGCTCATTCTTTTTCAGGTAAAGACACTAATTTATGCATTAAATGAGAAAATACGATATCCACCCTTTATATTTTCTTTTAAAAACTATACCTTCGAAGTGGTTTCTTTCTTTTTTATCAAGTATGGATGGATTTCCGGCAAGTTCTCCTATATTTCCCGAATTAATATTCATTAACTAATCTGCCGTAATACTTTTTAATATCTCTTGTGTATTAGCTAATAGATATTGAACTATTAACTTTAAAGACTAATATTATGGAAAAAGATTCTCCTTTTTCATCCACCGGCAGAAGGTGTATTGTAACCCTAATGTGCATATTTGTCACTGCTTTTGTTTATGCACAACAGCAAAAAATATCGGTTAGTATCAAAGAGCTTCCTCTTAAAGAGGCTATCAGTCAGATAGCAGAGAAGGCTTCAATGCACGTAGCCTATAGCAAAGAATTTGTGGATACGAGTAGGAAAGTGTCATTGGAGGTAAAAGACACAGAGGTAAACAAAGCGCTAACTCTTTTGCTAAAAGGGACTAACATTGGGTTCCGTTTCCTGGATGACAGTATTTTATTTTATAATAAAGAATATCAAAATAAAAACTGAACCTGTTGATTCGCAAGGAGAGAAAAAGGAACTGTATGTGAAAGGTAAAGTTACTGACGAGAATGCGGAACCGATCATCGGAGCCACTGTATCAGTAAAAGGCTCGACTACAGGTACAATCACCGATATCAATGGTCAGTATTCCATCAAGTACCCTATGGAAGTACACTTCGGTACTCATACGTCGGCTACCGTGAAGAAAGCGTCATAGCGAAAGCTACGACAGTAAATGTAGTGATGAAAGAGAATGCTGTCAGCCTGGAAGATGTAGTAGTTGTAGGTTATGGCGTGCAAAAGAAAGTGAATGTAACAGGTGCCGTATCTATGGTTAAAGCGGAGGCTATTGAGAACCGACCTATTACTAACGTAACTACAGGCTACAAGGATTGTTGCCTGGAGTTAGTATTGTTTCCTCTTCGGGGCAGCCGGGTGCTGTGCCCAGCATCAACATTCGTGGTACGGGAACTATTAACAGTAGTACAGCACCTTTGATCTTGATTGACGGAGTAGCCGGGGGAGACATCAACTTATTGAATCCTTCGGACATCGAAAGCGTATCCGTACTGAAAGATGCTGCCTCATCGGCCATTTATGGAGCACGTGCCGCTAACGGTGTTATTCTTGTAACGACTAAAAAGGGAGAAAAGAAAGAGCGCGTAGTATTCCAATATAATGGATATGCCGGATTCCAGACTCCCACAGCATTGCCCGAACTTGTTAATGGAAGGGAATACATGGAACTCTCCAATGAAGCCATGAGTGCTGCCGGATTTTCCAAGCCCTATACACAAGAGGCTTTCGATAAATATGATTCGGGACTGTATCCCAACGAATATTCCAATACTGACTGGATTGATGAAATATACAAAAGCCGGGCTTTTCAAACGGGGCATAATGTGAGCGCACGGGTGGAAGCGAGAAAACCGGATTTTTATGTCGTATGGTTTCCTGGATCAGGATGGACTGGTTGTAGGTGACGGATATAGTTCAAAAAGACATAATGCGCGTATCAGTGTAAACACGGAGGTGTACGATCGTCTGAAACTGACCGGACAGATGAGCTATGTCGATTTCTATAAAAAGGACTTAGGTTATAGCGGCACATCAGGAGTATTCCGCCTGTCACAGCGTATGTCTCCATTACTTCCCGTCATGTGGCAAATTCCTGATGAGAATGGCCGGATGGTAGATAGTGAGAACTGGTCGTACGGTTCGGTACGTAACCCCTTGCAGGTAGCCTATGAGTCGGGAATGGAAGAACGGAAAACTCGTGTGCTCAATGGTATTTTCAATGCAGATCTCAAAATTATAGACGGACTGAACGTAGGTATGCAGTACTCTGCTAATATATATACCCGCCAGGTGGATGAGTTTAACCCGAAGATGTTGTCTTATTACTCGGACGGTAGCCCGTTGAAAGCAAATGAAGATGCCAAGGACTATATCTCACAAAGCCATCTTGACGTTATGACCCAAACGCTGCAATTCACCCTGAACTTTAATAAAACCATAGGACGCCACGAGTTGGGAGCATTGTTGGGATTTTCGCAAGAGTGGGAAAATAGAAGCACACTGGTGCTACGCGTGATAATGTGATGGTTGAGGATATTCACGTTATTAGTGCCGGAATGATTAATTTTATGAATAGCGGAACAAAAGACGAGTGGGCTTTACGTTCTTACTTTGGTCGTGTCAACTATGCTTTTGTACGGTAAATACCTGTTTGAAGCTAACCTGCGTGCCGACGGAACTTCAAGATTTGCCAAGGGCAATCGTTGGATATTTCCATCATTCTCGGCAGGATGGAACTTTCACGTGAAATTCATGGAGTTCGCTACTTCGGTATTGAGCTCGGGTAAGCTGCGTGCTTCCTGGGGTGAGTTGGGAAATCAAAACATTCCCGGTAATTACTACCCCTACTTGTCACCTATCATAACCGAAGAGTCTTATCCTATCGGAGCTTCTAATACACCTGTTATGGGACTTTGGCAAAACAAAATCGGTAATCCCGACATCAAGTGGGAAACCATCCGCATGCTTAATTTCGGGGTAGACCTTAGTTTTTTGAACAATAGACTGAATGTGGACTTTGATTGGTATAAGAAAGAAAATATTGATGCATTGGTTCGTCCCGATGTTCCGGCTATTGTCGGGGTTTCCAGTAGTAACGTAGGTTATGTCAATCTTGGTAAGATTGATGTCAAGGATGGGAGCTTAATCTTTCATGGCGTGATAAGATCGGAAGTGTAAATTACAATCTCGGGTTCAATCTGTCGGACGCTCGTAATAAGATTACCGATTTGGGTGGAACTCCGGAGTCGCTGACCAGTACGGCTTCCGGTTCGTATCGTCGGGTAGGTGATCCGATAGGTGCTTTCTATGGTTATCTGACTGATGGACTGGCGCAAGTGTATGACTTCGAATCGGTGAATACAACTACAGGTAAGTACCAGAAACCAAAATTTCCTCTTGTTGCATCACAAAACGGCATTGTACAGCCCGGAGATATTAAGTATCGGGACATCAGTGGTCCTGACGGCGCTCCCGACGGGGTAATTGATGACTACGACAAAGTGGTGTTTGGCGAGAAAGAACCCCATTACACCTATGCAATCAAGGGTGGTTTAGAATGGAAAGGCATTGATTTCAGTTTCTATTTGCAAGGCGTAGGCAAAGTTGCCGGTTACCTTGAGGATGAGGCTCGGCATGCGTTTATCAATGACTACTCAATCCCTAAAAAGAGCATCTTGACAGATGGACGCCTATGAATCCAAATGCTTCTTATCCCAGACTTTATCAGTCGCAGGAGCACAACAGGCTCTTCAGTGACTACTGGAAAGAGGATGCATCGTACTTGCGCCTGAAGAATATTCAGATAGGTTATCGTTTTCCTGCCCGGATGGTGGCACCTCTTGGTATTAATAGTCTTAGAGTATATGCTTCGGCAGATAACTTGTTTACTAAAACCGATTACTTCGGAGCTTATGACCCTGAAGTGAGGACCACCAGCGGAGATGTCTATCCGCAAGTAAAAACCTATGTTTTTGGATTATCAATAACATTCTAACCTATTAAACGACTATAAAGATGAAATACTCAAAATACTTTTTAATCATTGCTTTCTTTGGTATAGTTACCTCATGTAGCGATTTTCTGGATAGAACGAACCCTAACGAGCCGGACAATGTAACATTCTGGGTAAATGAAGATCAGCTTAAAAATGCCTTGCCTCCCTGTTACGAAGCTTTACAAAAAGACTATCTCGTGAATTGGAGTGAATCGACGGCCGAAACTGTTATGTGGGGGAATATTACTAGTGGACTAAGTAAAGTTTCGGGAGGCAAGCACTCTTATACTGACGGCTTCCCCTTCACTACCTATTGGACAGGAGCGTATAGCTATATTTATCGCTGCAATAATTTTCTGGACAACTATAATAAAGCGCAGGTAGCTCAAAATAAGAAGGACGTTTATGCCGCAGAAGTAAAAACCATCCGGGCGCTTATGTACTTTTACCTCACGACATTTTGGGGTGATGTACCTTGGGTAGGAGAAGTCATCCAGCCCGAAGATGCATATATCGAACGTACTCCCAGAGAGAAAGTCATTGACCAGCTCGTCGAGGATTTGAAATGGGCGGCAGAGCGTATGCCTGAAGAAAGGTATACAGGCGATAAACTGGGAAGACTCGACCGCTGGGGCGCTTTAGCCATATTGGCACGTATTGCCTTGCAAAACGAAAGGTGGGAACTGGCTGCAAAAACGAGTGAATATATCATCGAAAACAGTCCCTATGGCCTGTATGAATACGAAAAACTATTTCATCACGAAGGGGATGTCGAGAATGATCCGAAAAATATCGAAGCCATCGTATATAGCTTTTGTACCCGAAATCCGTACACAAAGTCTGCCCAATGAAACTTGCAGCCCGACAGACTATATACGTCTCAATCCAACGAAGTCATTAGTGGATGCTTATCTGTGTACAGACGGTAAACCGGCAAAAACCGGATTGGAATATTATAAAAAGACCGGTGTGCAGACCTCATCGTTATACAAGTCGCCTGAAGAGCATTATGTGGATTATTTCCAGAACAGAGATCCTAGAATGAAGATGACTTTATATGCTCCGGGTGACAAATGGCCGGGAGGAGATGACGGTGACCCTGATACGGATAAGGCCAACGAGATATTTAATCTGCCTCGTTTTGCTTCATTGCAAGATAATAACCGTGTGGGGGCAAATAGCCGTACAGGTTTCTATCTGAAGAAGTATAACGATATTGATTTGGCCGGTTCAAGTGTGGGGGGACATGGGAATCTCAATGTCATCCGCTTTGCCGAAATCTTGCTGATTTATGCCGAAGCCACTTTCGAACTACAAGGCAAGAAACTGACACAAACACAGATTGATTACTCCATCAACAGGCTTAGAGATCGTGTGAATATGCATCGTATGAACCTTGACGAACTTAGCGCATGGGGGATGGACCTCGAAACCGAATTGAGAAGAGAACGTCGCATTGAGTTGGCAGGTGAAGGAACAAGATACGCCGATGTGATGCGCTGGCGTGAAGGCGAACTTCGCTTTGGACGTGCCATCACCGGTCCCAGCCTGAAAGTTTGTATGAATGATTTGGGCGCCAACCCATATCCCGATACCGGAGTAGATGAGTTTGGTGATGTTATCTACGAAAAGTCTACCGCGGAAGGCGGAGCACGTTACTTCGACGCAACGAAACATTATTTGTGGCCCGTGCCTAATCCCGAGCGTCAGAAGAATCCTCTGTTAGGACAAAATCCGGGCTGGGAAAAGTAATCATTAAAAAATAGAAACCATGTATCAATGAAGAAATATTTATTATTGTTTTTATGCCTGACTTTGGGTGTTGCCTATGCGCAAGATACTCTACGGGTGCGGGTAATGACCTATAATTTAAGATTTGGCGAACTGGCATCTTTAGAGGAACTTGCTCATCACATCAAATCCTTCAAGCCTGATTTTGTGGCGCTTCAGGAAGTGGATAGCAAAACAGACCGTAAGCGTACCCCGCATCAGAAGGGGAAGGATTTTATATCCGAACTTGCCTATCATACAGGGATGTTTGGGCTTTACGGAAAAACGATTGACTATTCTACCGGTTATTACGGTATTGGGATGTTAAGTAAATATCCATATATTTCTGTCCAAAAGATAATGCTGCCCCATCCGGTCAAAGAGCATGAGAGGCGGGCCATGCTGGAGGGATTATTCGAAATGGGTAATGATACCATTGTTTTTACCTCTACGCATCTGGACGTCAACTCTCAAGAAACACGGGCGGAGCAAATAAAATTTATTACCGGGCATTTCAAAAATTATAAATATCCTGTAATTTTGGGAGGTGATTTCAACGCGCGTCATTACTCGGAGGCAATACGTGGTATGGATAGCTGGTTTGCTGCAAGCAACGATGATTTTGGAATGCCGGCATGGAACCTGTGATTAAGATCGATTACTTGTTGCTTACCGCAAAAGGATGGCGCGTGATTAGTACACAAACTGTTCAGTCGCTTTTGTCAGACCATTTACCGATTATTACGGAACTGGAATATGTGAAAGAAGCATCGAAGAAAAAATATTGATACTCACTTATAACATTTATGATTTTCTATGATACATACAATAATCAAGTATTTACTGATTTCAACAACGCTTTTTTTCTGCTCATGCCACAAGCCTAAGACGGATATTATCACCCCCGCCAAACAGTTAATAGAACGTCAGATTGGGGAAAGAGCACAGTCTATCCACTTTGAATATATCGAACCATCCGACGGTAAAGATATATTCGAAGTGATAGCAAGCGACGGTCGGCTTACCCTAAGGGGAAGCAGCTCCGTTGCTATCTGTTACGCTTTTCATACGTACATGAAAGAGGCCTGCAAGAGTATGAAAACATGGAGCGGTGAACACATAACGTCGGTGATGCCGTGGCCCGATTATGAATTGTATGAACAGGTGTCCCCTTATGAGTTGCGCTATTTCCTTAATGTTTGTACATTCGGCTACACTACCCCTTACTGGGACTGGGAGCGTTGGGAAAAGGAAATTGACAGGATGGCTCTTTATGGTGTAAATATGCCCTTGGCTACCGTGGCCAGCGAAGCCATTGCGGAGCGGGTATGGCTGCGTATGGGATTGAACAAAGAAGAAATCCGTGAGTTTTTCACTGCCCCCGCACACCTTCCTGGCATCGCATGGGCAATCTGAACAAGTGGGACGGTCCCTTATCTGATGCCTGGCAGCAGAACCAAATCGCTTTGCAGCATCAAATCCTGACCCGTATGCGCGAGTTGGGTATGCAGCCCATAGCGCTGCGTTTGCAGGTTTCGTGCCGGAAGGATTCGTGCAGAAACATCCCGACACACAATTCCGGCACATGCGGTGGGGTGGTTTTGATGAAGAGTACAACGCCTATGTATTGCCACCGGATTCACCTTTTTTTCGAAGAGATAGGCAAACTGTTTGTCGAAGAGTGGGAAAAAGAGTTTGGAGAAAATACGTATTATCTCTCGGATAGTTTTAATGAGATGGAACTGCCTATCGATAAGGAAGATAAAGAAGCGAAATATAAGTTATTGGCCGAGTATGGAGAAACGATTTATAAATCGATTGCAGCCGGAAACCCGGATGCGTTTGGGTTACACAGGATGGACATTCGGATATCAACATTCATTTTGGGATAAAGAATCGCTTAAAGCGTTGTTAAGCAATGTACCTGATGATAAAATGATTATCATTGATTTGGGCAATGATTATCCGAAATGGGTGTGGAACACCGAGCAGACATGGAAAGTACATGATGGTTTTACGGAAAGAAATGGATATTCAGCTATGTACCCAACTTTGGTGGGAAAAACACCATGACAGGAGACTTGGATATGTATGCAAGCTCCTCGGTCAAAGCATTACGTGCCGCAAATAAAGGTAACTTGATTGGGTTCGGTTCTGCCCCTGAAGGACTCGAAAACAATGAGGTTGTTTACGAACTGTTAGCCGATATGGGATGGTCATCGGATAGTATCGACCTGGACGATTGGATGAAGATATACTGCGAGGCCCGTTATGGAGGATATCCCGATGCCATGGAGGAAGCTTGGAAGCTTTTTCGGAAAACAGCATATAGTTCTTTATATTCATACCCCCGTTTTACCTGGCAAACTGTAGTACCCGATCAACGGCGGATCAGTAAAATCGACCTTAGTGATGATTACTTGCAGGCTATACGTTTGTATGCTAGTTGCGCTGACGAACTGAAAAGCTCTGAATTATACAGAAACGACCTCATAGAGTTTGTTTCGTATTATGTAGCGGCTAAAGCTGAAAATTTTTATAAGCAGGCCTGAAAGATGATTCGGAGAATCGTGTTCTCGCAGCGCAACGTAATCTGCAACAAACTGTTGATTTGTTGATGGACGTTGACAGGCTATTGGCTTCTCATCCTTTATATCGATTAGAAGAATGGGTGGAACTTGCGCGCAATAGCGGAACAACTCTTCAGGAAAAAGATGCTTATGAAGCAAATGCCAAACGCTTGATTACAAGTTGGGGTGGTATTCAGGAGGATTATGCTGCCCGTTTCTGGAGCGGGCTGATTAAAGACTACTATATCCCTCGTATACAGCTCTATTTCACAAAAGACCGGAATGAAATCCGAGAATGGGAGGAGCAATGGATTACATCTCCCTGGAGTAACAGTACGACTCCGTTTGATGATCCGGTCGAGGCTGCATTGAGTTTAATAGAGAAAACAAATAAGTGATAGCTTTTATGAAAAAGATTGTATTGGCATTCGACTCGTTTAAAGGTTCGGTCGGTTCTTTCGAGATAGCGAAAGCTGCCGAAAAAGCGATTCAGGAGGAATTACCCGACTGTCAGATTATACGTTTCCCCATAGCTGATGGCGGCGAAGGGACTACAGAAGCTCTATGCTCTGCCCTTCATGCCCAAACGGTGTCATGTCGTGCATGATCCATTCATGAAGCCAATCAATGTATCGTATGGCATCGTAAACAATGGTGCGATGGCTATTATCGAAATGGCCTCGGCCTGCGGTCTGCCATTGATTGATTCAAATCGGAGAAACCCCATGAAGACTACGACTTATGGAGTTGGAGAAATGGTGCTGACGCATTAAAACGCGGGTGTCGGGAATTCATTATCGGAATCGGCGGAAGTGCTACGAATGATGCGGGAATTGGTATGCTGAAGGCTTTAGGTACACGCTTTTTAGATAGCGGAAACGGTGAGTTGGAGCCTGTCGGTGAAAATCTGATAAAAGTTCATCAAATAGATATTTCCCAATTGAATCCGGCATTGAAGGAGAGTCACTTTACGATCGCCTGTGATGTTAGTAATCCATTTTTTGGAAAAGAGGGTGCGGCCTATGTATATGCTCCCCAAAAAGGGGCAAATAGTTTGCAAGTGATAGAGTTGGACAATGGGTTGCGGCATTATGCACAGGTGATAAAGGAATATACAAATATGGATATATCGCAGCTTCCCGGTGCCGGAGCAGCCGGAGGAATGGGAGGCGGCCTGCTTCCGTTTTTGAATGCAGAATTGCAATCCGGAATAGAAGTTATATTGAAAACGCTTCGTTTCGAAGAGGTCGTCCGACAGGCAGACCTGATACTGACCGGAGAGGGGAAACTGGATCGCCAGACTGGTATGGGAAAGGCGCTGGACGGAATTTTACGTGTCGGTGAGAAATGTCAGGTTCCGGTGATAGCGCTGGGGGGAGCGGTCGAAGCCACCGAAGCGCTTAATAGGATGGGGTTTACTGCCGTACTGCCTATTCAACCTTTTCCGGTAACACTTGAAGAGGCGATGCGACCGGAGTTTACGAAAGAAAACATAGAGAGAACGGTGCGACAGGTGGTGAGAATCATAAAACAATTTACTAAATAATACTCAATGACAGCGATAGGCGCATTAATCGGGCTTTCATTATCCATACTGTTAATCATAAGAAAGCTTTCTCCGACATACAGTCTGATTATCGGAGCGATAGTCGGAGGGTTGTTGGGAGGACTATCTTTAAATGAGACTGTTACGGTGATGACCGAAGGGGTGAAAGAGGTCACCCCGGCGGTATTGCGGATTCTGACAGCCGGAGTCTTGTCAGGCATATTAATACAAACCGGGGCTACCACGGTCATCTCCAATGCGATTATAAACAAAATGGGTGAAAAACGGGTATTTATGGCATTGGCACTCGCAACGATGTTGCTTTGTACGGTAGGCGTATTCATTGATGTGGCTGTGATAACCGTTGCGCCGGTGGCTCTTTCGATAGGCAAGCGTCTAAACCTGTCTCCATCTGTGTTACTTATTGCTATGATCGGGGGAGGTAAGTGTGGAAATATCATATCACCTAACCCGAACACTATTATAGCAGCCGGAAATTTTAATGCGGATTTATCGTCTGTAATGTTTGCCAATATTTTACCGGCAGTGGTCGGTTTGTTTTTCACTGTTTTCGTTATTGTCCGTCTGATGCCTCAATCGGTAAAAAACAAAAAAATGATGATGCAAACAGAGGATAAAGAGGAAGAGAGAAATCTGCCCTCGTTAAGAACCAGTCTGATTGCTCCTGTTGTTACGATTGTTTTATTGGCATTACGTCCTGCGGCAGGAATCAATATTGATCCTTTGATAGCTTTGCCGGTAGGTGGCTTATGTGGTGCTATCTGTATGAAACAATGGAAAAACATTCTTCCGAGTATAGAATATGGACTGCAAAAGATGTCTGTGGTAGCTATTCTGTTGATAGGAACCGGGACTATTGCCGGCATCATAAAGAACTCTTCTTTGAAAGACTGGATTCTTACAGGATTAGATCATGCTCATATTAGTGATGCATTGATTGCTCCTATATCAGGCGCGTTGATGTCGGCGGCTACCGCATCGACAACAGCCGGAGCGACACTGGCTTCTTCTTCGTTTGCTGAAACGATATTGGCTATAGGCATTTCTGCAGTTTGGGGAGCGGCTATGATTAATTCCGGAGCTACAGTTCTTGACCATTTGCCACATGGTTCGTTCTTTCATGCGACAGGAGGCGTATGCGAACTCAATTTTAAGGAACGTCTGAAGCTGATACCTTATGAATCGCTTATAGGGATAGTGTTAGCTGCCGGAACGACTATTTTATATATAATAAGTAATTAAAAGAATCAAATATTATGAATCCGAACAAACGGTTACTTTCGCTTGATGTACTTCGGGGTATTACTGTTGCCGGGATGATCTTGGTCAACAATACAGGAAAGTGCGGGTATAACTTTGCCGCTTTTGCACATGCCAAGTGGGATGGCTTTTCGCCGGCCGATCTGGTATTCCCGATGTTTATGTTCCTGATGGGTATTTCGACCTACATCTCCTTGTGTAAGTATAACTTCCAGTGTCGACCGGCCATTGCGAAAATCATAAAAAGAAGTCTCTTATTAATATTTATTGGTCTGGTTATGGAGTGGTTCATAACAGCAATAGATAGTGGTAACTATTTTGATTTGAGTCAGCTCCGGTTGATGGGAGTTATGCAACGGCTTGGGATTTGTTATGGTATTACAGCCTTATTGGCCGTAACAATACCGCATAAGCGTTTTATGCCATTAGCTATTATCTTGCTGATTGTCTACTTTATTTTTCAGTTATTTGGAAACGGATTTGAAAAGAGTGCGGATAATATCGTCGGGATGATTGATTCAGCTATTTTAGGATCTAACCACATGTATCTTCAGGGCCGTCAGTTTGTCGATCCCGAGGGGATACTTAGTACGATTCCTGCTGTATCTCAAGTGATGATCGGTTTTGTTTGCGGAAAGATAATCATCGACATTAAAGATAATGACCGCCGGATGCTAAATCTATTTCTTATAGGTACCACGCTGTTGTTTGCTGGCTATTTGTTAAGCTATGCCTGTCCTTTGAATAAGCGTTTGTGGTCTCCTTCGTTCGTTTTGCTCACTTGTGGGATTGCGGCATTGTCATTGGCATTGCTGCTCTATATCATTGATGTGAAGCAGAATAAAAAGTGGTTTTCGTTTTTCGAAGCATTTGGCGCGAATCCGCTTGTAATTTATGTGTTTAGTTGCATAGCCGGAGGATTGCTTGTGCATTGGCATATCCATACGGCTGTATTCAATAATTTGCTTAACCCGTTATTCGGAAATTACTTCGGTTCATTTATGTACGGTGTATTTTTCCTGTTGTTCAATGGGCTGTTGGGATATGTTTTGTTAAAAAGAAAAATCTATATAAAATTATAAATCAGAATGAAAAGAAAAAGTGTATACACGTGTCTGGTTATGCTGCTTATGTCGTTGGCTCTTCAGGCTAAAGACAAAGATGTAGCTGTTGCGGAAGCATTATTGAAACGTTTGCTACCGTCATACATCGAGAGTTTTCAGTTTCAAAAGTTAAAAGGAGAGAAAGACTGCTTTACAATAGAGTCCGTAAAAGATAAAATTGTAATCGGTGGAAACAACGCCAATTCAATGGCGATGGGACTGAACCATTACTTGAAATATTACTGTCTCACTACAGTGTCATGGTATGCGGATATAGCCGTTGAAATCCCTGAAGAATTGCCGATGGTTGGTGAGAAGGTGATTTCGGAAGCGAGAGTGGATACTCGTTTTTTCCTGAATTACTGCACGTATGGTTACACGATGCCTTGGTGGCAATGGAAAGAATGGGAACGTTTTATTGACTGGATGGCCCTTAATGGTATAAATATGCCTTTGGCAATTACCGGACAAGAAGCCGTGTGGTATAAAGTCTGGTCGAAAATGGGAATGTCGGACATCGAAATACGCTCTTACTTCACGGGACCGCCGTATCTGCCCTGGCATCGGATGGCTAACATAGATCGTTGGAACGGTCCGTTGCCAATGGAATGGCTGGAACACCAGGTAAGCTTGCAGAAAAAATACTCGCGCGTGAGCGTGAATTGAATATGAAGCCTGTATTGCCAGCCTTTGCCGGACATGTACCTGCCGATTTAAAACGGCTCTATCCCGAGGCCGATATTCAACATTTGGGCAAATGGGCCGGCTTTGCTGATGCATACCGTTGTAATTTTCTGAACCCTAACGATGCTTTGTTTGCGAAAATTCAGAAACTATTTCTTGATGAACAAAAAAACTTTTCGGAACCGATCATATTTATGGTTTAGATCCTTTCAATGAGGTTGACCCGCCCAGTTTCGAACCCGAATATTTGCGGAAGATAGCTTCGGATATGTACGCTACATTGACGGCTGCCGATCCCAAAGCCCAATGGATGCAAATGACGTGGATGTTTTATTTTGATAAAGATAAATGGACTTCCGAGCGAATGAAGGCTTTGCTGACAGGAGTGCCACAGAATAAAATGATATTACTTGATTATCATTGTGAAAATGTTGAATTATGGAAAAGAACAGAGCATTTTCATGATCAGCTATATTTGGTGTTATCTGGGCAATTTCGGGGGAAACACGACTTTGACAGGTAACGTCAAAGAAAGTGGCGCACGACTTGAGAATGCTCTTATTAACGGTGGAGGCAACCTTAAAGGAATCGGCTCTACGCTGGAAGGGTTGGATGTGATGCAGTTTCCCTACGAATACATTCTTGAGAAAGCATGGAACCTGAATGTAGATGATAATAAATGGATTGAATGTCTGGCTGACAGACATGTGGGATGTGTGTCGCAGTCTGTGCGCGATGCTTGGAAACGATTATTCAATGACATTTATGTACAGGTGCCGCGCACATTAGGTACTTTACCCGGGTATCGCCCTGCATTGAATAAGAACAGTGAAAAACGGACAAGTAATGTGTATAGCAATGTTGAACTACTAGAGGTTTGGAGAAAACTGAATGAGGCACCTTCTGACCGGAGAGATGCTTTTCGCCTGGATTTGATTACTGTAGGCAGACAGGTGCTTGGAAACTACTTTCTTGACGTGAAAATGGAGTTTGACAGGATGGTTGAAGCTAAAGATTATCAGGCTTTGAAAGCTTGCGGCGAGAAAATGAAGGAGATATTGAATGATTTGGATAAACTGAATGCTTTTCATCCTTACTGTTCGCTGGATAAATGGATTGATGATGCGCGGAAGATGGGAGATTCTCCCCAATTGAAAGATTATTATGAAAAGAATGCTCGCAACTTGATTACGACTTGGGGTGGAAGCCTGAACGATTATGCCAGTCGTTCGTGGGCAGGACTGATAAGAGATTATTATGCAAAGCGCTGGGAGATGTATATCAATACATTCATCAAAGCGGCCGAGAAAGGTGTAGAGGTGGATCAGAAACAACTTGAAGATGAATTAAAAGAAATAGAAGAAGGTTGGGTAAATGCAACTGATCGGAAAGATGTTCGAAAAGATATTCATTCAGCAACTGACGGATTATTATCATTCTCCACTTTTTTATTCAGCAAATATCAAAGACTGGTGAAATAAATAAGAGGCCTGTTTCATTTGTTGTTCGCGAATCATGCTATATCAGAAAGAATTAATATATTTGAAAATAAGGACTTGATATAATAAGCTTTTTATTTTCATATTTAAAATGATTAAGATGTCCCAGAAATACTCACAGGATGAAGCCCAAGCTTTGGTTAAGGCTCTGAAAGAGGGGAACCAGCTGGCATTTAGTATTGTATACAAGACGTATGCGGCGCAGACCTTTTCTTTGGCATTTAAATATCTGCTGAATAAAGAATTGGCTGAAGATGCTGTGCAGAACTTATTCTTAAAACTCTGGCTGAAAAAAGAAGAGATCGATGAAACAAAACCCATAAACAGATACCTTTTTACGATGTTGAAGAACGATCTGCTCAATACGTTGAGAGATTCAAAGAAAAATATCTATTTACTTGAGGATTGCCTTTCAATGGTTTTGGAATTGGAAGACAATTCTCAAAACGAAAACCTTAAACAAGAACAAATGAACATCATACAGCAAGCTCTTGAGCAACTTTCGCCGCAACGCCGCAAGGTTTTTGAAATGAAAGTTTCGGGAAAATACTCCAATCAGGAAATAGCCGATAAACTTAATCTTTCGATCAATACAATTAAATTTCAATATAGCCAATCTTTGAAGCAGATTCGCGCGACAGTGGGAGAGCTTAGCTTGTTGTTGCTTTATTGTATGATGTAGTTTTATCACTTTTTGCTGATATGGAACGTTCTTTTGAATTAACACGGTTTAACGTAGTCTGTATAATACTTTTTTGTAACAGTGTGTATTACTAATAGATATTGAAATATGAAATCAAAAAAGAAACATACAAATCAGGACTTTGAAGTAGTTGACGGCATCGGGAAATATATGGATGACGACATTCAGAGGATAATAGAAGGCAAACAGCTCGAATTGGGCGACAGAGAATTGCTCCTTTTGATGAATATCGCATTTATAAGAATATTCAGGAAGCGTGATGCGGGAAGAAAAACGAAAGAACAGGAGAATAAGGATGCCATTGTTCTTTAAGTGGACGGTAGCCTGTGCAATTGTTTTGCTAGTGATAGGTGTGGGATATAATTTCTATCAAAGTCATAATGAGGCAAACCTTGTTTATCGGGAGGTCTGTGCTGTAAGGGGGGAGAAGCTACTCGTATTACTTCCCGATGGTAGCCGGGTGTGGTTAAATGCCGATTCTAAATTGACCTATCCGGAACAGTTTGCAAAATACAACAGGAATGTTACGCTGGAAGGAGAGGCTTATTTTGAGATAGCAGAAAACAAGAAATCCCCTTTTCAGGTACTTGCCGAGAATGTGAAAATACAAGTGACGGGAACGTGTTTCAATGTAAAAGCATACGCTTCGGATAAGGTAATCAAAACTACACTCGACGAAGGAAGTATAAATATCGGGCATGTGCAAAGCCGCAGGCCTATGCAGCAAATGCTTCCCGGACAAACTGCAGTTTATGAAAAAAGGAGTAATGTAATAAAAATAAAAAACTGATAGATATCACGATGATGCTTCGAGTTGGAAAAGCAACCGGCTTATTTTCAGAAATGCATCATTGAAAGAGGTGCTTACAACACTCTCGCGTCATTTTGATATAGAGATTACAGTTAAAAACGAAAAGATTGCTTCGTTTACGTACGACTTCGTTTGTAAAGGGAACGATTTGAACTATGTGTTGGAGGTGATGCAATCCATAACACCGGTTAGCTTTAAAAAAATATCAGAATATACATATACTGTTGAATAAGTAAACTTAATCTAATAACAAAAACTAATTTATGAAAGCACTTTTAAAGCCCATTGTATGGGTATGCCTTTTCTTCTTTGCGTATCAAAGTACGTATGCGCAGGCTCTTAAAATAATGAGCTATAATTGCCGGATGTCCGGACAGATGACCGGCTACTCGGTGAAGGAGTATGCTGTATTTATCAGGAAATACAATCCGGATGTTGTAATGTTGCAAGAGATAGATTACAACACAAAAAGGAACAAAAATCAGGATTTCACCACTCAATTGGCTGCGGAGTTGGGATTGTTTTCCGTATTCGGGAAAGCGATGGATACTGGTGGTGGAGAATATGGAGTAGCTATCCTTCAAAATATCCTTTTGTTTATATCAATAACAAAACTTTTGAAGGTATAGACGGAGCCAAAGAACCCCGGACGCTATTATATGTAGATATTCAGGAGCCGGGAACTTCAGACGTAATCAGGATAGGAACGACTCACCTGGATCATTCGACAGACCTGATAAGGAGCGCAATGGCTGAACAGATTAATGAGCGGATTGGTACGGGAGATACCCCGACACTGCTGGGGGGAGATTTTAATGCCCGGACCGACTCTAATGTGATTTGTGAAGTCATGAAGAACTGGCAGAGAATCTGCGATGATACATTCACTATCCCGCAGATCAGCCGACAATCAAGATTGATTATATATCGGACTTCCACAGAATAAGTGGAAAGTGAAATCGTTTAAAGTTTTATCTAATCCGGAAGTTTCTGACCACAGGGCTTTGTTTGCTGAAGTTGAATTTGTAAAATGAATGAAATATGAAATCAAACTATCTATATCTGCTATTTATATGTGTCATCTCTTGCCTGTTCGTTTCGTGTAGTGATGAGGATAACAAGGGAGAAGATATTCCGGAATGGAACCGGTTCAGAACAACTAACGTGTTGGTTTATGCGCACTTGTCAGAGCAAAATTTATTTAGCTCTTGTAGTTATAAAGAGGTGGCGTCATCTATCAGAAACACTGTTCATTCAGTGGCATTGCTGGACAGGACGAACGCTGTCTATGGGCAAACAGCAATCATAAATACGGGTACGGAGACTGCTAGAGAAAGTAAGAAAGTGCCGGTGTTTGTACCTGTCAGCTATAGTAACGGAGAGAAAAAGATAATCGGCAGTACTGTGCTTTTTCCTTCTACTATTTCCGAAATGACACAATATGTAGTAAAAAACGATTGCAGATATCTTGAAACAAAAACAGAAGCAGTGAACGGAGTAGATATGCTCTTCTGTTCTGTATCATTAAATAGTGAAGACCTGATAGCTCCGGCTGTCAACGTTTTCAAGAAAAAGGTAAACGAACAGACGGTTCTGGTAGGCACTGTTAAACGTGCGTTATTGCCTAATCTTGAGTCGGCAATTACTTCTAACTTAACTTCTGATACCTATTCTTTTGTAGAAGTGGAAAATAGAAATAGAGACTCCGAGTATTGTATATTTGTCCTGACTTCACACAAATGGGCTTTTAGGGGGGTAACCGAAACAAGTGTAAGCGGAGATTTACATTGTTTTCAATTACAAATCGAATCTTTAAAATAAAAAATGAACGGTCATGAAGCAATATATCAAAAATATAATGATCCTGATACTTGCCTTCCATGGGGTTTATTGTTGACAAATTGTAGTGATAGTGAGTCTGATTATTCGGACGACAACGCGTATCCGCCACCTACTGTAGAACTCACTTCTCCTTCCGAAATAGATGTGGTGGAGTATAACTCGACGGTGACTGTATCTGCTAAAAGTTTCTCTGCTGTGGGTATACATAGTATATATGCTACCTTGTTGAAGATGGATGAAATGGAGAATATGAAGAGATAAACGCGACTGAACGCCAACGTTTAAAGATAGATACTCTGCAAACTGATATGACACTTGAATTTGACTTGAATGTCAAGGTCAACACGCGTGAAGCAGCCGGGATATTGGTAACATCAACGGACGTTTTGACAAAAACGGCACAAAAGGTAATACCTATTAAAAAGATAACTAAACTTCCATCCCAGATATTCACCGAACCATCAGATTTCCCTGTTTTAGTACCCGATGAAGAGGTTTCTCTGTCTGTAGTGATTCGTTCAGCTGTGGGCATTAAGTCTATAAACATGCGTTGTGTAATAAAGTACTGGGTGACCTGAAGGAATATACGACTATTCCGGTATCAGGCAATCCGTTGGAAATGGAATTTATCCTAAAAACTGTCGTAGACAATAAAGAGACCAATGGAATCAAGATCGTGGTGGAAGATATAGAAGGTTGAAAGAGGAAAAGATTATCAATATCGAAGGTCTTGAGGGTGTTGACAATAATGTTGCGCTTGTTTTCAACGATATCGAAATGGCACCCGAATGGGAACATTCAACAGAACCGGATCAACCTTATATTTTCTCCATAGAGGGAATAATGGTACAAGGTGTGCAAAAGCATGTATTAAGCCTGAAGGAAATTAAAGGATATGGCTCAAAGGCAAATAGCGTAGACTTTGCTTTCATCAATATATGGAGAAATCCAAGCTTTGTTGCCGTTAAAAACAGAGGTTTCTCTTATGTCAGTGCGTCAAGAATTAGTGGAGGACCGATAGGGCGAGCTTACGATGTGAATGACTGGATCAAACCGGCAGGTGTTGCTACCAACAAAAACGCTGTTTACCCTTATCCCTGATGATAAGGTTACTGATCTTGGTATTGATGTGATGATGGCGAATGCGGCTTCGGACGTTCATACTTTTGAGGCGTTGAATATGTTGGAAAGTATAACTAAAGGAGGTGCCGATATGTTAATGCAAAGAGTCAATGCGTCTGATGGATACCCGAATGATCCTTGTAGTCTGCAGATAAAAGACAATTCTTATATTGCTTTTGTTACTGCAGCAGGCAAATACGGTGTCATTCATGTCATTGAAGCCGCAAATGATACGGATGCGTTAGTTGCCGGAGGATGTAAAATAGCTACTCCTACAGGAGTGGTAGGAAGCCAGGGACCAGCCTACTCGGGAGCTGGCATAACCGGACTCACCTATGACGGTGTGGCATTACTTTACGGACGTACCTGTAAGTTGAAAATTGTGGTTCAAAAGTAAGGTTATTATAATGGAAGTATGAAAAAATATGTATTTTATATAAGAATCAAGAGAGGTTGGCTCTGAATTTGAGATGCTTCCTTAATATTGGCTATAGTTAAAGTAGTCCGAAAAGCTTTGAGCTTACTAAAATCACCTTTACTACAAATATATCGTAGTAAGGGTGATTTTTCTTTTTAGGGTAAAGTCATTGACTTATGCATTAAATGAGAAAAAATAGAGTTGTTTAGTGAGTGTTATGAAAAAAATGTCGAATGCTTTCAGGGTAATTCAAAAGTTACGGGTCTATTTAACAAAAGAGCTTATAAAACACATTTAAATATGGAAGACATTTATATTATCATATCTAAATATCTATTGGGAACAGCTTCTCCGCAGGAGGAGATGGAAATTATGGAATGGCGGAATGCTGATGCCGGGCACGAACAGGAATTTCAGGAACTGTGCGAGAGCTGGCAGATAGCTCATGCGGGAATACATCCGGTAATTCCTGATAAAGAACGTGTGTGGGAAAAGATAATGAGTAATCTGAATCTGGTGAAACCTGTGAAGATGTACACGCGGCGGTTGTTGTATCGGGCAGTGGGAATTGCTGCTATGCTGGCACTGGTGTTGGGCTTCTCGCTCTCTCTGCTGGTTTCGGAAGAGGAAGAAGTAGGATTAGTCTCATTTACAGCTCCTGTTGGCCAGAAAGCTGAAGTCAGTTTGCCGGATGGCACTAAAGTTTGGTTGAATTCCGGTTCTACTTTGACCTATTCTACGGATTATGCCAAAGATTGCCGTTCTGTAAAATTGAACGGACAGGCCTTTTTGATGTGGTGCAAGACAGTAAGAGACAGTTTGATGTATTGGTAGGTGATGTGAAGTGTTGGTTCATGGTACCGCATTCGATGTCAATGGATATGGAGACCATTCAGAATTGGAAGTTGTACTGCTTAGAGGGCACGTGACGGTTGTCTCGGCTTTAACGGACAAGCTGTTGGCAGATATGAAACCCAATCAGAAAGTCATTATTCCTTTGCATGAAATGGAGAAGTGTAAATTGGAGGCTTGCGATGCTGAAGTAGAGTCCGTATGGCGATTGGGCAAGCTGAAAATTGAAAATGAGAACCTGCAGGAAATAGTTCAAAAAATGGAACGATGGTATGGCATCAAAATTCAATTGCATGATGTACCGGAAAATAAACGTTATTGGATGACAATTAAAACAGAATCTTTGCGAGAGATGCTTGAGATCATTAATCGGGTGACTCCGATTACATACACTATTAACGGAGAGGAGGTGAGCATAACCGGAAGAAGTAATCGAAGAATAAAAAAGGACGCAGAAGAGTGCCATCTTCCACGTCCAAAGAGCAAAACCTGCGTATGTATGCTATCCGTCAGACGGATGGCACAGGTATAGCCTTGCTTTATGCAGACAAAGGTAATAATTAATTCCTTTATTTAACCTTAAATGAGTTTACAATGTTGAAGCTAAAACAAATATTATGTAGCATTCTTGTTTTGGGCAGCCTGCTTTCCAGCCCTTCGCTATGGCGCAGAAAGAGACTAAGGTCAATATCGCTGCCAGGCAGATTTCTTTAAAAAATCTGATACAAGCTGTTGAAAAACAGACAGATTATACTTTTGTGTTCGATAATTCTATCCCTCTGTCACGTATTGTTTCCCTGAAAGGAGGTTCTCAATATCTTTCGGATGTGCTGAAACAGGCCTTTGATAAAAGTGACATTGCGTATGAAATAGTAGGCAAACAGATTGTTTTACAAAAGGTGCAGACGAAGACCAACCGGACGATTTCGGGTGTGGTGAAAGATGAGCAGGGAGAAGCGGTTATCGGAGCAAGCGTATTGGTAAAAGGTACCACCAACGGTACGGTTACCGATTTAACGGAAAGTTTGAGTTGCAGAATGTACCAGAAAGTGCCACTATTGATGTGACGTTTATAGGTTACGCCCCACAGAGCAAAAAGGTGGTGGCCGGAGTACGTTCAATGAATTTCGTTCTTGAAGAAGATACAGAGACATTGGATGAAGTAGTAGTGGTAGGTTACGGCGTACAACGTAAACGGGACCTTTCCGGTTCGATAGCTTCCGTCAAAGGCGATATCATTACTGAATATGCAAATACTTCTGTTGCGTCAGCATTACAGGGACGCGTGTCAGGCGTACAGATTCAGCAAACTAATGGCCAGCCGGGAGCCGGAATACAAGTGAGGGTACGTGGTTCCAATTCTATTCGGGGTGACAATGAACCGCTTTGGATTATCAACGGATTTCCGGGTGACATTAATATGATTAATACGGCTGATATCGAATCTGTTGAAGTGATGAAAGATGCTTCCGCAACTGCTATCTATGGCTCGCGCGGTGCCAATGGTGTCATCTTGATTACGACGAAGCAAGCTAAAGAGGGGAAGATTACGGTGGAATACAATGCCAGCTTCGGTGTGCAGAGTCTGGCTAAAGAACTTGAGCTACTCGATGCTTGGGAATATATGAGCTATCTGAATGAAAAAGCAGCGATTAATAATCAGCCGACGATATATACCGATGAAGAGATTAAATCTACTCGGCATAGTACCAACTGGCAGCGTGAACTGTTTCGTAATGCACTTGTTACCGACCACTCTGTGAATGTCTCTGGTGGTACAGAAAAGTTCAGGGAACGTTAGGCGCCAGCTATTTCGATCAGCAAGGTATCGTGAAGGAAAGTGGCTATAAACGTATGTCTATCCGTTCGAGCCTGAATTATCATATATCAAAATATGTCACCGTGTCGAGCAACTTGATTTTCAGCCGCTCCAATCATAATCAGATGAATTCGCAGGGAGGTAGCCGGGGAACGTCTGTTATCGGTTCTACACTGATTCTGCCGCCAACAGCGACACCTCATTATGACGACGGAACCTGGAATGACTTCCAAACACAACCGATTGCACCGGTAAATCCGTTGGCTTATGTGAAAGAAGTGGATAATAAATGGTACGCCAACCGGATTATGGCAAATGCTTCATTGACAATAAAACCGATAGACGGACTTTCAATTCAGTTATCTGCCAACGTTAACAATAACCAGAATCGCAAAGATTATTATAAGTCATTGCAATACCCTAATTCACAAGGAGCTGCCTCTATTACATTTGGAGAAACAGTCGGTATCACAAGTAATAATATCATAACCTATAATAAGAGTTTTCTAAAAAAACACCATTTGAGTGTGATGGGTGGTTTTACCTACGAACAGAGTACATCGAAAACTGCGGGAACGGGTACGGCCGAAGGCTTCTTGAGTGATGTGACCGAAACCTATGACATGGATGCAGCTACCGTTAAGGGGCTGCCGACATCTTCTTATTCAGATTGGCGTTTGTTCTCATTTCTGGGACGTGTCAACTATAATTATGCTGATCGCTATCTATTGACTGCCAGTCTTCGTGCTGATGGTTCTTCACGTTATAGTAAAGGAAACAAATGGGGATACTTCCCTTCAGCGGCAGCGGCCTGGCGTCTTTCGCAAGAGTCTTTTTTGCGTGATGTAGAGTGGCTTTCGGATCTAAAGTTCCGTTTGAGTTACGGAGTGACTGGTAGCACTGCCATCTCACCGTATTCTACGCAGAACACATTGAGGACGGAAAATGTAGTATTCGATAAGAATACAACAGTGGCGTATGTCCCGTCAGATACCTACACCGGTGATTTGAAGTGGGAAACAACCTCACAGTTTAATGTGGGGGTTGATCTGTCCCTATTTAATAATCGCCTCCGCATGACTGCAGATTATTATCGGAAGAAAACGACTGATTTGCTGAACAATGTAGAGATGCCTCGTTCAAGTGGATACACCACTGCCCTGCGTAACATCGGTTCCATCCGTAACTCGGGGTTTGAGTTGCAACTCGACGGGCGGATTATTGATCGTGCTGTGAAATGGGATTTGGGTGTCAACTTCTCGCTCAATCGCAGCAAAGTGTTAGTCCTTTCGGAAGATAAGGATATTTTCGGTGGCGAATTGGATAACACCATTCTGAAAGACCAGCTCAATCTGATGCGTGTGGGTGAGCCAATGTATGTTTTCTACGGATATGTTGAAGATGGATACGATGAGAACGGTCATATCGTATATAAGAATATGGATGACGATCCTGCCATCACAGCAGCAGACAAGACCATCATCGGTGATCCTAATCCTGATTTTCTGGTCAATTTAACTACAGCAGTCAGTTATAAAGGGTTTACGCTAAGCGCTTTCTTCCAGAGTTCAATAGGTAATGATATATATTCGCTTAGTATGGCTGCACAAGCTTATGATTATGGATATAACGGGAATACGTTGCGCGAGGTGTACTATAACCATTGGACACTCGAGAATCCTACCGCAAAATATCCCAATCTCGACCAGACTTCTTATAAAATGTCCGACCGGTTTGTTTATGACGGCAGCTTCGTCAGACTGAAAAACCTCGAATTGGCCTACGATGTACCTTGTGCCCGTAACAAATTCATCAAGCGCGCCCGTGTCTATGTGAGTGCCAAAACCTGTTTACTATTACGAGCTACCCTTCTGGGATCCGGATATAAATGCCAATGGTGGCGGAAGCTCGATGATTCAGGGGGTAGATTCGTATTGTTATCCTAGTGCCCGTACTTATACGATTGGATGCCGACTCACTTTCTAACATATAAAAATTGATGTCTTATGAAAAAATTATTGATATATATTGCCGCTTTTGCTATGATACTGGCAATGAACACATCCTGTGAAGATATGGGCTCTTTGGAAGAACATCCGAAGAAAGTGGATGCAACGACTTTTATGGCGAATGCCAAAGAAGTGGAGAGTGTTATCAATTCCATCTATTTCCAACTCCGTCGTGATCCGGGATTCAGTCGTTATCTGATTGTTCTGGAAGAAGGACTGGCGGATTATTGCATTGGAAGAGGTAACTATGCCACAGCTTATGATACCGGGCTTACCAGTGGTGGGGTGGGCTTCTCCAAAGATAGCTGGGCGGTGTTGTATCGTGCCATTCGTTTTGCCAATAATATTCTTGACGGTATAGGTAATACTCCACTCTCGCAACAGGAGTATAACAACCTCACCGGGGAAACACGTTTTCTACGTGCATTCGCCTATTCATGCTGGTACGAAATTGGGGCGCCGTTCCTTTTTTCGATGAACAGAACATGAATGACTTAATAAACCCCGTACTCCGGAAGCTGATATCTGGAAGTTTGTGATTGATGAGGCCGATTATGCTGCATCCAATCTCCGGAAGTGCTAAATCTGCCGGACGTCCTTCGCGTTATGCCGCATTGGCATTGAAAACAGAAGCTTGTCTTTATGCCGGTCGCTATGAAGAGGCAGCTGAAGCAGCCGGTTTAATTATTTCATCCAAACGATATTCTCTGGTTGAGGTTGGCAAAGCGGATGATTTCCTCGACCTTTACGGTCATACGGCTAATGCCACTTCTGAAGAAATTTTCTATATAAAGTTCAACCGCGATAGTGGATCGACCATCGCCTATATGTATCTCTGCAAGCCCAATCCTTTCGTGAATATGGGAGCTGTAGGAATTTATACCGATTATCAGAAGAATAAATTTATTCAGAATTGGGACCAGAATGATTTACGTTATCAGTTCGGATTGTATAAACAAACGCAGAATGGAACACTTAATGCACTGACTAAAACGGGTATGATTTGCTCGAAATTCAGAGACTCGGAATGGACAGGGAGCAGTACAACCCCCAATGACAATCCGGTATATCGTTATGCTGATATTCTGCTTTATTATGCAGAAGCTGTTTGTCGCTGGAAAGGAGCTCCTACCGATGATGCCATGGAAAAATTGAATATGGTGCGGCGACGTGCTTACGGACAGAAACCGACACAAGCATCTTCTTCAGACTATAAACTGGCCGATTATGCAAGTAAAGATGCTTTCCTTGCACTGGTGTTGCAGGAGCGTGGCTACGAAACGATTTTTGAAGGTAAACGCTACAATGACCTGAAGCGTTGTGGAAAGCTTGCAGAAGCAGCTTTGGCTGCCGGACGTATTTCGGCTTTATCCGAAGTGGGAGATGCAGCCTACTGTTGGCTATCCCTACCGATGAATTTAATTATAATATGGCATTGGATCAGACAAAAGACCAGAATCCTGGTATTAACAACTTAATTAATTTGATTTCTTATGAATAGATTGAATATATTGATTGTAACAATTCTCTTTTTATTGACAACAACCGGCTGCGCCCAACAGGCTGAAAGATGGTCGACGGAAAAAGCAAACGCATGGTACGCATCTCAAAAAATGGCCGGTGGGTATCAACTACGTTACTGCTACGGCAATCAATCAGTTTGAGATGTGGCAAGAGGAGACTTTTGATCCGAAAACCATGGAGTTGGAGTTGGGACGTGCCGGGGAACTCGGATTCAATACGGTACGCATATTCCTGCATGATATGGTGTGGGAAGCGGATCCGGCAGGGTTTAAACAACGACTGGATACATTTCTGGGTATTTGTCAGAAACATGGCATGCGTGCCATCGTCACTTTCTTTACGAATGGCGGGCGTTTTGAGAGTCCGAAACTCGGAGTACAACCGGCTTCTGTACAGGGTGTTCATAACTCTCAATGGATACAGAGTCCCGGAGCGCCATCCGTCAATGATCCGTCAACGTATCCGCGTCTGGAACGTTACGTGAAAGATGTGATGACTACCTTTAAGGCAGATGATCGTATTTTATTGTGGTGTTTATATAACGAACCGGAAAACTTCAAGCAGAAAGCACACAGTATGCCATTGTTGCGCGAAGTGTTCCGTTGGGCGCGTGAGGTGAATCCCTCGCAACCGCTGTCGTCTCCGATATGGATTTATCCCGGAGGACATGGCACACGCAGTAATTTGCCGATTATCAGTTTTCTGGGTGAGAATTGTGACGTTATGACCTTTCATTGTTATTACGGACCTGAAGAAATGGAAAAATTCATCGCTTTCATGAAGCAGTTTGATCGTCCGGTTATCTGCCAGGAGTATATGGGACGTCCCCGTTCAACTTTTGAAGAAATAATGCCGATTCTTAAGCGTGAAAAGGTAGGTGCCATCAGTTGGGGATTGGACAGCAGGAAAGTGTAATTTCCATTTACATGTGGTCGAGCAAGGCCGGAGATCCGGAACCTGAAATCTGGTTTCATGATATATTCCGTCTGGATGGTACACCTTATAGTCAACAAGAAATTGATTTTATAAAAAGTATGACTTCAAACTGATTGATAACGGATTGAACAAATAAAAGAATGAATATGATGAAAAAGTTAAAAACTCATAGATACCTTTTGGTAACAGTAATGGGGCTTCTTGTTGCTTGTACATCTTATACCTCAACGGATGAGTGGCCTAATCCGCGTCCTAATTCAAATCCTGACCCTGAACCGGTCATCGGAGAGATTACCTCTATTCAGTCGCTCAATAAAAGTGAAAATGTAGCAGTGAACTCTCATGCGGACGAATGGGGGAATAGTTCTCTCGAATTAGACTATCGCCGGTTGCTGACTTTGGAAAGTCCGGCACTGTCGGCTGTGAATGCTCTTTATCCCCGTATCAAGAAATTAGGTGATGGGACCTATTTGCTGCTATACCAGCAGGGACCACAGGCTTGGAATGTCTATTATGCTTTAAGTACTAATCTGATTACATGGCAGAATGCATCCAGTCCTCTGTTTCAGAGCGAAAGTGCTCAGCAAACTTCCGGTGCCAGTGATACACGCTGTTTCTCATCATGTGATGCAGTTGTTCTGGCAAATAAGGATATTTTGGCATTCGCTTCCTTTCGCTTGAATCAGGGATACAGGGTCGATCCGCAGAGTAATGGTATTATGATGAGGCGTTCTTCCGATAATGGACGTACCTGGTCGACTGCCCAGATTATTTATCAGGGAACGACTTGGGAACCTTATGCATTACAACTTCGTTCGGGTGAAATACAGGTCTATTTTACGGATAGTGAGCCTCTCACAGCCGATTCGGGGACTGCCATGCTGCGTTCTATGGATAATGGGCGGACATGGACGGTCGTTGGAAAGGTGATCCGTCAAAAGACTGGACTGGCTATAGATGGCTCGGGCAAGCAAATTTATTCAGATCAGATGCCTTCTGCCCGCGAATTAAATAATTCGACGAAGATTGCAGTAGCTACAGAAACACGTTTCAGAGATGAAGGCGATGTTTATCATATTTCAATGGCGTGGAGCTCCGACAACTGGGCTTCGGCTCCATTGACCGGAGATGAAGTAGGGCCTTCGGACCGTAAACTCAATTTTGTGCAGAAGGCTGCAGCACCTTATCTGGTACAATTCCCCTCGGGAGAAACTGTCTTGTCGTACAATGCTTCTTCTCTCTTTACCATGCAGGTGGGTAACGCAGAGGCTTCCCAATGGGGAGAAACGTATCAGCATTCAGTGGAAAAGGATATTGGGGAGCAACGGAAACTATTGACCCGCATACTCTTGTAGCTGCCATGCCTGCTACTTTTGTCAATAGCGAGAATAAAGATGCTGCCCGTATTCAGATTGGACAGTTTGTTCTGAATCATCGGATTAATGCCTCCGGAATGACACCGGTGATAGACGCCGACAATTCGGATTGGAGTGCAGTTAGTGATGCGCTATTTATCGGAAGTGTGTCCACTACACAAGCCGTGTTCCGCTTTGCTTATGATGCAGAAAATGTATATTGTCTGGTGGAACGTCTTGATAAAGACTTGACCACAGACGACAGTATGGAATTGATTTTTCAGGGTGGAGATGCTACCGGAACCCCTCTTAAAATCTCTCTTATTCCGGATGCAGTTCAATATACCATTAAATGCAGTCATTCTTCAGTAACTTGTAAGGGTGCGGTTCACGGAACTTTTGGCGATACGGCAGCCGATAAGGGATATGTAGTCGAAATGGCTATTCCACGGACTTTACTTCGGGTGGTGGCCGACCGTTTGATGTTTAATGCTACCTTATACGATCAGAATGGTAGTGATACCTTTACTGGACTGACTACTACGAATTATGAGAAATGGTTGCCAATCGTTTTAAAAGCCGCTACGGACCCTGAACCTCTACCAGGGGAAGGAGATACCGGTACTGGACCTTCCTGGAATAATGGCGATACGGAAGGTACATGGAAATAATGATAACATTTTAAATTTGCGAGACCATGAAAAAAATAAAATTCTGATTCTTCTGGTAATTGGTTTATCATTGGGTAGTTGTGTGCAAACTGATGATGAGGTGTTTTCTCCGGAACCGACCGTTAATGGAGGAGAAAAATCCATTACGGCCATTTGTGCTGTTACTGCCACAACACGCACGTCTCTTAATGCATCCATGAATGTGGTTTGGACCCAAAATGATGAGATACGGCTGTTTGGCACTTCAACACCGAATGGAGCTGTTTATACTACTGCTGCCAATAGTGCTCGTACCGCTGTTTTTGATCCGGTGGACGCTTCTGTAGATGATGCCATCCGATATGCTATTTATCCGGCGTCGGCTGCGTCAGGCAGCAGCTTGAAGGTACGACACTTGCTGTTGACTTTTCGGCACTTGCCGGACAGAAATGGATGGGTGCGTTCAATGCTGATAGTGAAATATCATCTTTGCCGATGGCGGCAGCCTCTGATGGTGAAGCCTTTTCTTTTAAGAATCTGTGTGGTGGAGTACGGATACAACTGACTGATTATCAATTAATGGGAATTAGTGTTAAATCTGTAGCTGTACGCGGTAATGACGGAGAACTGGTGTCGGGTATAGCTGATGTCAATGCAGCGGATGGAATCGTATCACTTCGGAAGTCTTCCACTCCTTCTGCTGCGGTTACTGCATTGGTTACTTGTGATACAAGCGTACCTCTTTCTGCAGATAATAATCCCTCGGCTCATACAGACTTTGTTTTATTTCTTCCTGCGGTAAATTATACCAAAGGGTTGACTTTCGTCATAACGGATGCTGCCGGACGGATTTACGAACAAGCAACTCCGGGTGCTTTCACTATTGAAGCCGGAGTTGTCAAACCGATGGAATTATTACCGATAACGTTGTATTATGGTAAGGTAAACTGTTATCGTACGGCATCTGCAGGAACACTTGAAATAGATGTCACACCTTATTATTCATTGGCAGGAGATTATACTTATGAAAATCGTCTGAGGGTGAATATCAATGGGGAATTAGTCGATAAGGCTGTGTCTGCAACTGTTTTGTGGACACAAACGAATTCGTCTTCATCAGGAGATGTTCTTTCTGCTATTCCTGCATTGGAGGGAACTACTTTAAAAGTTCCTGTAAGTGGCGTGAAAGGAAATGCCCTTGTGGCTATTCGAGATGCATCGGGCAAGAACGTATGGTCTTTTCATATTTGGGTGACTGAAGCATCGGATCTTACCTATATTAATGAGGAACGGGGAACATTCAAAATGATGGATCGTAATTTGGGTGCAACTTCTGTTACTCCTAAAGATCAGAATGCTTATGGTGTGTGGTATCAGTGGGGGCGCAAAGATCCGTTCCCGCGTCCGCTTGATATTGTCCGTTCGAGTGCGACAACTGTGGATAACAAGGAGCTGACCGCAAATGCAACCACTTCTGCTGAAGTGGGAACAGTAAGTTATACTATATCCAATCCTGATATAAGAATTTTTTCTGCGAATGACTGGCATAATGAATGGCGGAATAACGGACTATGGGGAAATTCTGATGGTCTCACCAAGAATGTAAAAACTGTGTATGATCCTTGTCCGGAAGGCTATTGTGTGCCCGATCAGAATTGCTATCAGGGATTCACTTTTACTTCAAAAACGGAATGTGATAACAATTACGGGCATCTGTTTGTGATTGATGGTTCGCAAACTTCTTACTTCCCGACAGGAGGCTATCTAGATAAGGGAGCTAATAAGATTGCTTATCAGGAATATCGGGGATATCAATGGACTAGTAATCCAGGAACAACAGGAGCTTATTACTTCTATTATAATAATGCAAATCTTAATTTTACAGGTATGGATCGTGCTTCGGCAGCATCTGTCCGTTGCGTCAGGATGGAGTAAAATGAAAGATATTTTTTAATCATAATAATACATGCACTCATGAAATATTTCAATATTTTGTTTCTGATTTTGTTTCTTACTACAAGCGCAAAAGCGCAATCGGTCAAGGTGTCTGTAAGCAAAGTCAGTATTCCGACATACACAGAACCTGAACGTGAAGAATTGCCGATGTTTGCCGAAAACAGGGTACATCAGCGTTCGAGTGGCAATCCTTATCCTAATAAAATCGTTCTGAAAGTGAATCGGGAACAAAAAGTGGATAAAGAATATACGCTTATCAAATTAGAGAATGAATATTTGGAACTACAAATATTGCCGGAAATTGGAGGTAAGATATATGCTGCCAAAGATAAAACGAATGGATATGATTTTTTCTATAAGAACCATGTCATAAAACCTGCTCTTATCGGTGCTTTGGGCTCGTGGATTTCCGGTGGACTGGAGTTTAACTGGCCTTTTCATCATCGGGCTTCGTCTTTTATGCCCACTGATTATGAGATAGAAAACTGCCGGGGGGTGGAGTGGTCGTTTGGGTTTCGGAACATGATCCGACAGACCGGATGAAAGGTATGGTTGGCATTGTGCTTAACCCCGGTGAGTCTATCTTTGAAACGAGAGTCAAATTGTCGAATATCACCCCGTTAAGACATTCGTTTTTATGGTGGGAGAATGTGGCGGTACCTTCGAATAAGAATTATGAGATATTCTTTCCGCACGATGTAAGCCATGTGTTTTTCCATTACAAACGTTCGGTTACTACTTATCCGGTTGCAACAAATGCGGCAGGAATATTTAACGGTATTCGTTATGACGGTGCAGTTGATATAAGCAAGCATAAGAATACGATTCAGCCTACCTCTTATTTTAGTGCGGCATCACAGTATGATTTCTTTGGCGGTTATGATACGGGCAGGAAATGTGGGGTTGTACACATCGGAGATCATCACGTATCACCCGGTAAGAAGATGTTTACATGGGCTTACAATCAGTTGTCCCAGTCTTGGGAAAATGCTCTCACAGATACAGATGGAGCCTATTGTGAATTGATGGCAGGCAGCTATTCTGACAATCAGCCGGATTTTACATGGCTTGAACCGATGGAGACTAAAACCTTCTCGCAATATTGGTTCCCGATCGGAGAATCGGGGTTCCGGATTTTGCGAACACGACAGGAGCTATATACGTCAAGGATACGATTAAAGTGCAATTGAACAAGACTCGTAATGTGAAGATTACGGTCAAAGGTGATAATCAGATTTTGTATTCAGGAAAAGCTACAGTCAAAGCCAGAGAAGAATATATGCTACCTGCGGATGTAAGAATGAAGTTGGGATATTCAATAGATGTTACTGCTAATGACGGAACTGTTTTAATGTCTTATACAGTGAAGAAACACGATACTTTTAATATTCCTCATACAACACAGGATATGCCGAATATCAAAAAGGTTGAAAGTCCGCATTTGTTGTATCTTGAAGGTTTGCATGTGGATCAATACCGTGATCCTGCCACTAAAGGAGAGAGCTATTATAAAGAAGCTCTTGAACGTGATCCGAATTTTGCTCCTGCATTGATCGCTTTAGGAGAAGCAAAGTTACGCAATGCTTTTTATAGTGAGGCTTTGGGATATCTTTTGAGGGCGGAAAAAGTGTTGACACGGTTCAATACGCGTCTTGAAAATGGGAAACTGTACTATTTGTTAGGGCATGTCTATTTAGCGCTCGATGAGCAGGAGAAATCCTATGATTATTTCCGGAAAGCGGCATGGAGCAGTGCTTATGTTTCTTCCGCCATGACTTATGCGGCTATGCTTGATATACGTAAACTGGAGTATGACAAGGCTGTTCAGCATCTTGCTACTGCCATTACTTATCATAAAGATAATGCTGTAGCCAATGCGTTGATGATATATGCTTCTTATTTGCAGGGAGATAAAAAAGCATCGGAACGTCAATATCTGTCTGTAGAAGCGAATGATAAACTTAATCATTTGGCACGTTACTTCGGTGTGCTGACCGGTAAGTTAGTGCCCGGGATTTTATGGAAAAGATACGGACGGATAAGAATCAGGTATGTCTCGATCTTATAGAAACTTTGCTTGTCGCTGATCTGCAGAAAGAGGCTGTTTCCCTGATAGAGATGTTGCAAACACACGAACCTCTGATTTTTAGTCTGTCTGCCATATATGCAGATATAAAAGGCGGTTCTCCGAATGATTCGGCAACGGAAGGGATTGCTTTCCCAAGCCGGCGAATTGAAATGAACAGTTTGTCTCATTGGGCAAAACAGGGAAGTCGGAAGGCGCAGTTGCTGTTGGGATGTGCCCTTTACGCTAAAGGACATTATGAGAAGGCAGTCGCTCTTTGGGAAGGCTTGTCCAGTACTGATTATCGTGCTGCACGAAATCTGGCTGTCGCTTACTATTCACACATGGATCGTAAAAATGAGGTGTTACCCTTATTGGAGCAGGCATTATCCCTGAAGCCGAATGACGAACAGTTGATTTTTGAAACGGTCTATGTAATGGGTAAGTTAGGAGTTGCTCCTATTGAACGTATTTCTTTCTTGAATAATCATAAGTCTGCAATTAGCCGCGATGATATTATGCTTGAATGGGCACGAGCTTATAATATGGCAGGACAGGAGGATAAGGCAATAGAACTTCTTAGGGGCGTAACTTTGTCCCAGCTGAAGGTGGGGAGCATGCAGTTGCCGAACAGTATATGTTTGCTTATTTCCTGAAAGGGCGTAGATTAATGAAAGAAAATAAGATGCAAGAAGCGGCTGATTGTTTTAAGGCTGCGCAAACTTTACCTCAAAATCTGGGAGCAGGTTTGTGGAATATCGTTAGATTGGTTCCATTTAAATATTATGAAGCAGTCTGTTTGAAATCTTTGGGCAGGAAGACAAGGCCAATGAGAATTTTGATTTTATAACGGGTATTGAGGTAGATTATTTTAGTAATATGAACTTACCGGAATTGCCATTTTTATCAGGCACTTTGTTATCGTGAAACGGGTATGCCTTTCAAGGGGGATATGCTCATCAATTATAAACTGCAAGATTGGAAAGAAGGTATGAAGACTATTGATGCGGGTTATTTTGCCACTACTCCTTTCTTTATAAGTTTCTGCGATCGTGCCGTACAGCAAAGGAGTGCTTATTATAGCTATTTACTAGCTCTGGCCTATCGTTACACTGGTGATACGAAGCTGGCACAGAAATATATTGAGCAAGCAGCAGTGAGTGATCCTTATGCTCTGAATATTTTTGCAGAAAGACAATTCTGAACGATCTTGTAAAGCTCATTTAGACGCGGATTCATACAGATTTATATTTAGAAAGAATCTGTATGATCCGCTTCATTATCAGCATCTTTGTTTAGTGCAATTAATGTGATTTCGGTTTTAGTATTAGAAAGTGTTTTGAGGGTATGGTTCTCTTTACGAAAATGTATTCCGAAAGAAAAATATTTTTTGTAGATTTGTGAGACTGATAAACACAATTCCGGGAACGATGGATATTCAAGCCTTTCGAAATTATTACGATACATACTATGAACAACTTTGTTGTTTTCTCAACTTCTATACGCATGATGTAGCAGTCATAGAAGATGTTATTCAGGAGGTGTTTCTCAAACTATGGGAGAATAAAGATTGTATTGAAATAACCTATATCAAAACCTATCTTTTCCGGGCTGCCAAAAATCGGGTATTAAACTATCTTCGTGATGAGGAAAACAGGCATCAGTTGTTAGAGAATTGGTTTAACCAGCAACTGGAAGAAAGGAAATATAAAGATTGTTTTGACATTGATGCCTTGACAAAAGTGGTGAATCGGGCAATTGAACAGCTTCCGGAGAGATGTAGGGAGATATTTTCCTTGAGCCGGAAGGAGGGACTTTCTTATAGGCAGATTGCCGAACGTCTCGGGATTTCTGTAAAAACAGTAGAGACACAAATAAGCATTGCGCTCAAACGAATAAGAGAGATCTTATCTTCTTCTGCATTTGCATTTTTGTGGCTGTTTATTCGATAAAATATTTATTCTTTACTATTGAATGTCAGATGAATAGATTTTTTGCTTTTTTGTATTTAGCTGTGTTTGTTACTGCTTGTGCGGAATGTGAAGTTATTCCTGGAATGAAAACAGCGTTTTATGGTATTACTCAAGATGGTGATACCGTTACTCAATATACCCTGACCAATGTTTCGGGGGCTCAATTCAAGGTCATTGACTATGGGTGTCGTGTGACGAATATTATGGTGCCGGACCGGGAAGGAAAAATGGCAGATGTAGTGCTTGGATATGAAAACCTAAAGGATTATGAGACTGGAGCCGAGCGGTTTTTCGGGGCTTTATTAGGACGTTATGCTAACCGTATTGCCGGCGGGAATTTTATGATTGATTCTGTTCGGTATCAACTTTCGTGCAATGAATCTCCAAACGGACATCCCGGGCATTTGCACGGCGGTGTGAAGGGATTTGATCGTGTCATGTGGAAAGCGATGCCGGTCAGTTGTTCTGATACGCTTGGCATTGTTTTTACTCGTTGCAGTCCTGACGGAGAGGAGGGATATCCTGGTAATTTGGACTGTAAGTCACTTATTACTGGACTCCGGACAATACTTGGCGTATAGAATATGAGGCAGTTACCGATCAGCGACTATCGTTAATATGTCGCAACATTGCTATTTTAACCTTCAGGGTTATGACGGAGGTTCGGTTTTAAATCATATCGTACAAATTAATGCGGATTCAGTTACGGTAAATACTCCGTGGTATGTGCCGTTTTCGGTTGAATCAGTAGTAGGAGGACCTTTAGATTTTCGCACTCCTCATAGCTTTGCAGAACGTGTCACCTCTCCTAATGAGCACATGAATCTTATGGGTGGTTATTCGGCTAACTGGATACTTCGTGATTATAACGGAGATTTGCGTTATGCTGCAACTGTCACGGAACCTCAAAGTGGCCGTCAATTAGAAACTTACACTACAGAGCCCGGCTTGTTGATCTATACTGGTATCGGGCTTTCAGAAAAGATTGTGGCCAAAGGTGGCCCACAACAGAAATATGGTGGTCTGATATTGGAAACCATCCACCATCCGGACACGCCACATCATCCTGAATTTCCATCCTGTGTGTTGCGTCCTCATGAGAAATATTATTCCGTTACGGAATATAGATTTACTGTGCAAAAGTAATTCAATAGAGTATACCCTGGAATTACTTATCTTTTCCGGGAAAACTCTTATTTCTATCAAAAAAAGTAATAATTTTGGCATTGATTTGCGGATTGCCTAAATTATGAAAGATAGAATGTTAGATTTAAAACAACTTACAGCTGATGTATGCCGGATTGCTACAGAAGTTGGATATTTTTTGAAAGAAGAACGAAAGAGCTTCCGTCGTGAACGTGTGGTGGAAAAACATGCACACGATTATGTGTCTTATGTGGATAAAGAATCTGAAGTGCGTGTGGTGAAAGCCTTACTGCTTTACTGCCTGAAGCGGGATTCATAACAGAAGAAGCTCTGCCACTTATCAGGATGAACCTACTGTTGGGTAATTGACCCCTTGGATGGACCACGAATTATATTCATGATGAGGCTCCTTATTGTGTGTCCATCGCTTTACGTAGCCGTACCGAACTTCTTTTAGGTGTCGTTTATGAGGTTTGCCGGGATGAATGTTTTTATGCTTGGAAAGGCGGAAAAGCGTTTATGAATGGCGAAGAAATTCATGTGTCGAACGTTGAGGACATCAAAGATGCATTTGTCATTACAGAATTACCTTATAATCATCTGCAATATAAACAGACCGCTCTTCATCTCATCGATCAGCTTTATGGGGTAGTGGGCGGTATTCGAATGAATGGCTCGGCTGCTGCCGCAATCTGCTATGTGGCTATTGGGCGTTTTGATGCTTGGATGGAAGCATTTCTCGGAAAATGGGATTATTCTGCGGCAGCACTGATTGTTCAGGAGGCGGGAGGAAAGGTGACTGACTTTTATGGTGAGGATCATTTCATAGAAGGACATCATATTATTGCAACGAATGGAAATCTTCATCCTGTCTTTCAGAAACTCCTGTCAGAAGTTCCTCCATTGAATATGTAGGTACTTTGCAACTTTAAATCTCTATTATTATGAAACACACACTTCTTATCAAAGACTGGCTTAATTCCTTCTTATCTTTGCTATTTCCCCGTTGCTGCGTTGTTTGCGGCCGGCCGTTAGCAAGGGTGAAGAATGTATCTGTACAGTATGTAATATCAATCTACCCCGTACTAATTATCATCTTCGAAAAGATAATCCGGTAGAACGGCTCTTCTGGGGACAAATCCCTTTGGAACGGGCTACTTCTTTTTTCTTTTACGAGAAAGGAAGCGACTTCCGGTTGATTCTTCATCGGTTGAAATATGGTGGACAAAAGGAAATAGGTGCAATTATGGGGCGGTATATGGCTGCCGAACTTTTGTCTTCCAATTTTTTTCAAGGAATTGATGTGATAATCCCCATACCGCTTCATAAGAAAAAACAGCAAATCCGTGGTTATAATCAGAGTGAGTGGATTGCCCGTGGTATTGCTGCTGTAACAGGAATACCCATCGATACAGAATCTATATTACGTAAGAAAAATACGGAAACGCAAACGCGCAAATCTGTGTTTGAACGTCGGGATAATGTGGAAGGTATCTTTGAACTTCAGCATCCCGAAACACTTGCAGGTAAACACATATTGATAGTTGACGATGTGTTGACTACCGGCTCTACTACTCTGGCATGTGCTTCCTGCCTGGTAGATGTAGAAGATATACGGATTAGTATATTGACGTTGGCAATGGTGGAATAAGTATGTATATCAGTACCCTAATTCACTATGGGTATTCAACGAAAATGAAAATAATCTGTGTGAATCTGTGTAATCCGTGGTGAACTCTAAATTAGCATTTAGCTTGTTTCGGTACGGAAATAACCAAAAGTACTATCGTTGACAATAATTCGTCAATATGCAGCTTTTATCTCTTTTTCTTGCTTATATTATTTTTTCAATTGCCTAACGAATTATCGTTTGACAGTTGTTGAACGAACGCTTGACAGATGTTGAACTATCGCTTAACAATTGTCAAGCGAAAACTCCTTAGGCAATGAAATAACTATTAATAGGTAAAGGATCGCTTAAAAATAACTAATAAAATCATTAGTGGTAATTGATTCCAAACGGTACGGTTATAAATTTATTCCATATCATTATATTTTAGACATGATAAGATTATCATTGAAATATATTTCAACATATACATTCCTACGATAGAAGTGTCAAAAATAAAAGAGACGAACAATTTCCTCAATTTAAGTTTAGGACTTTATCAGTCGATTCGTTTCTCGGTGTCGAAAAGGTTGTTTCTCGGTGAGAAACGGGTCGTTGGTTTTAAAGGAATCTATCGAATAGTAACCACCTGGATAACAGTATCTTACAAAACAGTGTTATCTGTCAGAAATACATAGGAGTTTTATTGACATTTTTTTGGCAACACCATTTATTTCTATTGTATCTATTACTGTGATAATATTTACATTAGAACTAAAATATGGCATTTATAAAAGAATCTGTTTCATTCTTTTCTTATCAGGAATGAATCTATTTTAAGAATGTGACTGCCCTGAATCAAATCCCCCAAGTTTTCAGACTGAGCCTATCCATGGCTCACCCGCAATTTCTTGGGGGTAACTATTTGTAGCTTTCTTTAAAGTGATTACTTTTGTAATATGACAGAAGCAGCATTAATATCTTTAGCTCA
>ENA-OQJH01000105-OQJH01000105.1-human-gut-metagenome-genome-assembly--contig:-NODE-105-length-47367-cov-4.522417_pt1 | contig 47367 bp, 65 predicted proteins | sample MGYA00242597_ERZ504763 | MGnify/ENA primary metagenome ERZ504763 (study PRJEB26092, sample SAMD00036359) | human gut metagenome | host: Homo sapiens | study: EMG produced TPA metagenomics assembly of... | reverse complement strand
CTTCATAAAATTCTCCCTTCCTGCGTTGTTTTTTGCGCATCTCAAGCTTTGTGCGTAAGCACTAATCTTCGTGTGAAAAATCTTATTTTTCACACGCAATACCTCCATTGTCCAAAATACCTTCATCATACAAATATCGCTTAATAGGAAAGTAACGCTGAACTTAAAAAGCCCAGCGTTGCTTCTTTGCCAATCTGACAGCATGCTGTCAGATTAATCATTTAAAAATCCCTTATAGTAACGAACACGCATCTGTGATTCGATCTGTTTTAATGTCTCAATGACAACACCTACGATAATGATGATAGATGTTCCACCGAACGATACATCTGCACCGAACACTCCGTTGAAGAAAATCGGGACAAATGCGATAAATGCAAGTGCTACTGCTCCTATAAATACGATGTAATTTAACATCCGGTTCAGATAATCACTGGTTGGTTTACCAGGTCTGATACCCGGAATAAATCCGCCGGCTTTCTTCATATTATTAGCAATCTCTAATGGATTGAATGTAATTGAAGTATAGAAGTAAGCGAAAGCAATGATGAGTACGATATATACCACCAGTCCGATGGAATAAACCGGCTCTTTTGGATTGCACCAGTTTGACTGAGACATTCCTTTTAAAATCTTGCTTCCGATACCGGTTCCGTTTCCTTTTCCAAGAAGACTTGCAATGATAACCGGTGTCTGCAACAGAGACTGTGCAAAGATAACCGGGATAACGCCGCCGGTATTAACCTTTAATGGGATATATGTTGACTGTCCGCCAACCTGTTTTCTTCCCTGAATCTTTTTGGAATACTGAACCGGAATTCTTCTCTCACCGCCCTGTAAGAATACGACAAATACGACCATTGCAACAATAATTGCAATAATGATCACTGCCGCAAGAATTCCCTTCGGTATGGATTTTCCTGTGATGAACTGCTGATACAGTGTTCCCATATCATTTGGAACACGGGAGATGATGTTAATGGTAAGTACGATAGAGATACCATTTCCAACACCTTTTTCTGTAATACGTTCACCGATCCACATTAATACTGCTGATCCTGCAGTTAATGTGAAGATAACCATAATAATTGTAAGAATACCATCACTCTGTAACATCTGACCTCTCTTAAAGCTGATTGCCATTGCAATCGCCTCGATCAAGGCAAGAGCTACGGTAAGATATCTGGTAATCTCTGCAATCTTTTTACGTCCTTCTTCTCCGTCACGCTGCATCTCTTCCAATTTTGGAATTGCGATAGTGAGAAGCTGCATAATAATGGATGAAGTAATATACGGTGTAATGTTCAATGCAAAGATTGACATGTTATAGAATGATCCACCGGTAATTGCATCAAAAAATCCCATTCCATCTGCGGTCTGACTTGCAAACCAGTTTGAAAACAGTTCATTGTTAACACCAGGAATCGGAAGCTGGCTTCCGATCCTGATTACAACTAACATGAGAAATGTAAAAATAATTCTGTTTCGAATATCTTTAATCTTGAATGCATTACGGAGTGTTTCCAGCATTAGATCACCTCTGCTTTTCCACCAAGAGCCTCAATTTTTTCTTTTGCAGCTGCGCTGAATGCATTTGCCTGAACGGTGAGTTTCTTAGTAAGTTCGCCATTACCCAGAATCTTAACTCCATCTCTAGGATTCTTAACGATACCAGCCTCGATTAATGTTTCTACTGAAACAACGGAATCGTTCTCAAATGCCTCAAGAGCAGAAAGGTTGATTCCGATGATTGTCTTAGAGTTTCTGCATTTGAAACCTCTCTTTGGCAATCTTCTGTATAACGGCATCTGACCACCTTCAAAACCTGGTCTCGGAGCTCCGGAACGAGCTTTCTGTCCCTTGTGTCCCTTACCAGCAGTCTTACCGTTTCCTGAACCGTGTCCACGTCCTCTTCTGAAATTATCGCTATGTGCAGAACCTGCTGCTGCCTGTAAATTGGATAAGTCCATTACTGACACCTCCTTATCTTATTATTAGATCTCTTCTACCTTTACATAAGGTGCTACTTTACGAAGTGCACCTGCTGTTGCTGCATTATCCGGCAGCTCAACAGTTTTATATAACTTATTCAGTCCAAGTGCTTCGATTGTTTTTTTGTTCTTTGGAACAGCACCGATTGTAGATTTTACAAGTGTTACTTTTAATTTCTTATCTGCCATCTTAAAACTCCTCCTTAACCTACAATCTCTTCAACTGATTTTCCACGAAGTTTTGCAACTTCTTCCGGGGATTTTAACTGACTTAAAGCATTGATTGTTGCAAGAACAACGTTCTGCTTGTTGTTAGATCCCAGAGATTTTGTACGGATATTTTTAATACCAGCCAGCTCACATACGTTACGAGCAGGACCACCGGCGATGATACCAGTACCTTCTGGAGATTTCTTTAATAATACAGATGCACCTGTATGTTTTCCGGTAACATCATGTGTAACACTGCCAACCTCATCTAATTTTACAGTAATGAGTTTTTTCATAGCATCTTCTTTTCCTTTGCGGATTGCTTCCGGAATCTCGGATGCTTTTCCTAAGCCAGCACCAACATGGCCATTGCCGTCGCCGACAACAACTAAAGCTGTAAAACGGAAGTTACGTCCACCTTTAACAACTTTTGTTACACGTTTAATTGATACCACTTTTTCGTTTAATTCTAATTGACTAGCATCAATGATTTCACGTTTCATGTTTTGCGTTTCCTCCTATTAAAAGTCTAAACCAGCTTCTCTTGCTGCTTCGGCTAATGCCTTTACCTTACCTGCATATATAAAGCCGCCTCTATCAAAGACAACCGTTGAAATACCCTTGTCTAAAGCTTTCTTTGCAATAACAGTACCAAGCTTAGCTGCTGCTTCGACGTTATTGGTCTTCTCTAACTCTGCTTTTACATCCTTATCAAGTGTAGATGCAGAAACAAGTGTATTTCCAACTGTATCGTCAATAATCTGAGCGTACATATGATTATTACTTCTGAAAACAGCCAGACGTGGTCTCATCGCTGTACCTGCAAGATGATGACGCATTCTTCTATGTTTGTTTTCGCGAACTGCTGTTCTTGATTTCTTACTAACCATTTTTCGTCACTCCTTTAATTATTTCTTACCAGTCTTACCAACTTTACGTCTAATAACTTCATCAGCATATTTGATACCTTTTCCTTTGTAAGGCTCAGGTCTTCTCTTATCTCTGATTTCAGCTGCGTATTGGCCAACTTTTTCTTTATCGATACCAGATACAATGATTTTATTTCCATCAACTTTGGACTCAAGTCCTTCCGGATCTTCCATCTCAACCGGATGAGAATATCCTAAGTTCAGTGTGAGCACTTTACCAGCTTTAGAAGCTCTGTAACCAACACCGTTAACCTCGAGTTCCTTGGTATATCCATTGGTAACACCAACAACCATGTTGTTGATCAGTGTTCTTGTTAATCCGTGTAAGGATTTCATTTTTTTCAAATCGTTAGGTCTTGTAACGATGATCTCGTCACCCTCTAATTTGATGTCCATCTCAGATGGAAGGGTTCTTTCCAGAGTTCCCTTAGGACCTTTTACAGTCACATGATTATTTTCTGCAATATCCACTGTAACACCAGCCGGAACTGCGATTGGCATTCTTCCTATACGTGACATGCCCGTACCTCCTAAAATTTTTTTCGACCATAGATCTTATGACCTGCGATCGTGAATGTATAATTGCGGCTTGCGCCGTAGTTACCTGATTCTTTAAGAACCTTCTCTCCCCGGTTGCGATAACCCGGAAGAATCGGAAGTTTAAATACTTCCGAAAAAACCGAAGATTCTTTTAATTTTGTCCGTCGAATGGCGGGCAAAATTTACCATACGAATGCTAATACTTCGCCACCAACCTGAAGCTTTCTAGCCTCTTTATCAGTTACGATACCCTGGTTGGTAGAAAGGATTGCGATTCCTAAACCGCCAAGTACTCTTGGAAGCTCATCCTTGCCTGCGTATACACGAAGACCCGGTTTTGAGATTCTCTTAAGTCCTGTGATGATCTTCTCATTCTTATCTGCACCATATTTTAATGTGATGCGGATTGTTTTGAAGTTACCATCTTCAACGATATCATATTTTGCGATATATCCTTCATCTACAAGAATATCTGCGATTGCGATTTTCATTTTAGATGCCGGAACATCAACTGTATCATGTTTAGCAGTATTTGCATTACGGATTCTTGTAAGCATATCTGCGATTGGATCACTTGTTGTCATGATGTATATTTCCTCCTTTATTAAGTTACTGCGCCGCACATAGCGGACACAGCCGTCTGATTACCAGCTTGCTTTCTTAACGCCTGGTATCTGGCCTTTGTATGCTAATTCACGGAAACATACTCTGCAGATTCCGTATTTTCTTAAAACAGAATGTGGACGTCCACAAATTTTGCAACGTGTGTAAGCTCTGGTAGAGAACTTTGGTTTACGCTGCTGTTTTACTTTCATAGATGTTTTAGCCATTAAAATTCCCTCCTATTATTTGGCGAACGGCATATTGAACAATGTCAATAACTCACGAGCTTCTTCGTCTGTTTTTGCTGTGGTAACGAAAATGATATCCATACCACGGACTTTATCAACTTTATCATACTCGATCTCCGGGAAGATTAACTGCTCTTTGATACCAAGGGCATAGTTTCCACGGCCGTCAAATGCATTCGGGTTAACACCTCTGAAGTCACGTACACGCGGTAATGCAAGGTTGATTAAACGATCCATAAACTCGTACATCTTCTCGCCACGCAGTGTTGTCTTACAACCGATTGCCATTCCTTCTCTGATCTTGAAGTTTGCAATCGCGTTTTTAGCTTTTGTAGGAACTGCTTTCTGACCTGTGATTGTCTCCATATCTTTGATTGCAGCTTCTAATAATTTTGCGTTCTCTTTTGCTTCGCCAACGCCCATGTTTACAACGATCTTATCGAGCTTCGGCACTTCCATGATATTTTTATATCCAAATTTTTTGATCATAGCATCTACGATCTCATTCTGGTACTGTTCTTTAAGTCTGCTCAACTGTTTTGCCTCCTCTCTTCAATTAATCGATCACTTCGCCTGTTTTCTTTGCGAAACGTACTTTTTTATCTCCATCCATCTTGAAACCTACGCGGGTAGCTGTTCCTTTGTGAAGATACATAACGTTTGAAATGTCAACAGGTCCCTCCTGATGGATGATACCACCCTGCTGATTAGCCATGCTTGGTTTTGCATGTTTTGTCACCATGTTGATACCCTCTACCAGAACGGTATTGTTCTTTGTATTTACAGCAATAACTTTGCCTTCTTTGTCTTTATCTTTACCAGCGATCACTTTGACCATATCGCCTTTTTTAATTTTCATGGTTGCCATATCCTGGTCCTCCTACAATACTTCCGGAGCTAAGGAAACAATTTTCATGAACTGTTTCTCACGAAGCTCTCTTGCTACTGGTCCAAAAATACGTGTTCCTCTTGGAGTTTTGTCATCTTTAATAATAACTGCTGCGTTTTCATCAAATTTGATATAAGAACCGTCTTTACGACGTGCGCCTTTTACTGAACGAACAACTACAGCTTTTACGACATCACCTTTTTTAACAACACCGCCTGGTGTTGCCTCTTTGACCGTAGCAACTACTACATCACCAATATTCGCATATCTTCTAGTAGATCCACCCATAACACGAATAACGAGTAACTCTCTTGCTCCTGTGTTATCGGCTACCTTAAGTCTACTTTCCTGTTGTACCATGCTTGTAGCCTCCTTTAATTATTTTGCTCTTTCCATGATTTCTACAAGTCTCCATCTCTTATCTTTCGATAATGGTCTTGTCTCCATAACTTTTACTTTATCACCGATCTTACATTCGTTATTCTCGTCATGAGCTTTTAATTTATATGTTTTCTTAACGATCTTGTTGTAAAGAGGATGTCTTACGTTATCCTGGATTGCAACAGTGATTGTTTTATCCATCTTGTCGCTTACAACAATACCAACACGTGTTTTTCTAAGATTTCTTTCTTCCACGACCGATTAATCTCCTTTCTGGAATCCTACTGCGCAACTTTTTCTTTCTCAGTAATGATTGTCTGAATTCTTGCAATATTCTTTCTTACTTCTTTGATTCTGCTTGTGTTGTCCAGCTGATTCGTTGCGTTCTGGAATCTCAAATTGAAAAGTTCTTTTTTAGCTTCTACTAACTGCGCATTTAAGTCTGTTACAGACTGGCCTTTTAATTCTTCTAAATATTTACTAGTTTTCATTTGATACACCGCCTTCTAAATCTGCACGTGAAACTACTTTACATTTGCAAGGTAATTTGTGTGTAGCAAGACGTAACGCTTCTTTCGCAACGTCTTCCGGAACACCGGAGATTTCAAATAATACACGACCTGGTTTCACAACGGCTACCCAGTACTCTGGAGCACCCTTTCCTTTACCCATACGAACACCCATAGGTTTATGAGTAATTGGTTTCTCTGGGAAAATTTTGATCCAACTTTACCACCACGTTTGATATATCTTGTCATCGCAACACGGGCTGCCTCGATCTGATTTGCTTTGATCCAGCATGGTTCAGTTGAAATAATACCGTACTCACCATAAGTGATCGTATTACCTCTTGTTGCCTTTCCGCTCATAGAACCACGGAACTGTTTACGATGTTTTACTCTTTTTGGCATTAACATTACTGTACTCCTCCTTCCTTATTAGCTCTTGTCGGAAGTACCTCGCCTTTGTAGATCCAAACCTTAACACCAACTTTACCGTAGGTGTATCTGCCTCAGCGAATCCATAATCAATATCAGCTCTTAATGTCTGAAGCGGAATAGTTCCCTCTGAATAGAACTCTGTACGAGCCATATCAGCACCGCCAAGACGTCCGGAACAGGATGTTTTGATTCCCTTTGCCCCTGATTTCATGGTTCTTCCCATGCAGGATTTCATTGCTCTACGGAAAGAAACACGGTTCTCTAACTGTAATGCAATGTTCTCAGCTACTAACTGAGCATCACGATCCGGTCTTTTAACTTCTTTGATATCAACAACTAATTTCTTATCTGTGAATTTCTGAACTTCGCCTTTAATCTTCTCGATCTCAGCTCCGCCTTTTCCGATTACTACACCCGGTTTAGCTGTGTAGATGATAACTTTCACACGGTCAGATGCTCTCTCGATCTCGATCTTAGAAACACCTGCTGCATATAATTTCTTTTTCAGATATGTTCTGATATTGTAATCTTCTACTAAGAAATCTGCAAAATCTGCTTCCGCATACCATTTAGAGTCCCAGTCTTTGATAACGCCGACTCTTAAGCCATGTGGATTAACTTTCTGTCCCATATTTGACCTCCTTATTTCTCGTCAAGCACGATTGTGATGTGGCTCATTCTCTTCTCGATTCTGTAAGCTCTACCCTGTGCTCTCGGTCTGATTCTCTTCATTGTCGGTCCTTTATTTGCGTAGCACTCTGCAACATAAAGGTTTTCTGCTTTCATTCCATTGTTGTTCTCAGCGTTTGCGATTGCTGACTCTAATAATTTCTTTACTAAGCTTGAAGCATATCTCGGATTGTATGTTACGATAGCTAATGCTGTCTGAACATCCTTTCCACGGATTGCGTCTAATACGAAACAAGCTTTCTGAACAGACACTCTTGCGTAAGATAACTTAGCGGAAGGTCTGGTATCTTTTACTTCATTTCTCTCTCTTTTAATCTGACTTCTATGTCCCTTAGCCATGGATGAAACCTCCTTTCAAATATCTTATCTAACGCCTGATTTCTTTTCGTCTTTTCCATGTCCTCTGTAAGTTCTTGTTGCAACGAACTCACCAAGTTTATGTCCAACCATATCCTCTGTTACATATACAGGTACATGTTTTCTTCCGTCATGAACAGCGATGGTATGACCAACGAACTGAGGGAAGATTGTAGAACGACGTGACCATGTCTTAATAACAGATTTGTCACCGGATGCATTCATAGCGTCTACTTTTTTCAGCAGGCTTGCATCAGCGAATGGTCCTTTTTTTAATGAACGAGCCATAATTTACCTCCTATTTTGTCAGTCCCCTTTACACACTGCCGTGTGTTTCCTCGGACTCCGAACATCTTGTTTATTATATCAGAGATTACCGGAAGAAGCAAGTAAAACTTCTCCCGGTTTTCCAATTTTTTATTATTTTTTCAAAGACCGGAAGAAGCGTCTCTTATCTCTCCCCGGATCACCGTTGTGAACCGGAAGAAACCGTCCTTGCTTCTTCCAAGCCTTAAAATAAGCGCCAGCTTATTTTAAGGCTTTTCCATCTCTACGTCTTACGATCAGCTTGTTAGAAGATTTATTCTTCTTTCTAGTCTTAAGACCAAGAGCAGGTTTACCCCAAGGAGTACATGGGCCTGGGCGTCCGATCGGAGCACGTCCTTCACCACCTCCGTGTGGATGGTCATTCGGGTTCATAACAGAACCGCGGACTGTTGGGCGAACGCCCATATGACGTTTACGTCCTGCTTTACCGATGTTAACTAAGTTGTGGTCACCGTTTCCGATAACACCGATGGTTGCGCGGCATTTTAAAGGTACCATACGCATCTCGCCTGAAGGAAGACGAAGTGTTGCATATTTTCCTTCTTTTGCCATTAACTGAGCGCTCATACCAGCGGAACGAACTAACTGTCCGCCCTTGCCCGGATATAACTCAACGTTGTGTACCTGAGTACCGACTGGGATATTCTCAAGCGGTAAGCAGTTACCAACACGAACTTCTGCTGTTGCACCACTCATAACAGTCATTCCGTCTGTTAATCCCTGTGGAGCAAGGATATAAGCTTTCTCACCATCTGCGTAGCAGATTAAAGCGATGTTAGCTGTTCTGTTCGGATCGTACTCGATTCCGACTACTTTAGCCGGGATTCCGTCTTTACCGTTTCTCTTGAAATCGATAACTCTGTATTTTCTTCTGTTTCCACCACCATGGTGTCTTACAGTGATTTTACCCTGATTGTTACGACCAGCATTCTTCTTTAAAGAAGTTACCAGAGATTTTTCCGGAGTTGTTTTTGTGATCTCGGAGAAATCAGAGCCAGTCATATTTCTTCTGGAAGGTGTATATGGGTTATATGTCTTAATTCCCATTGTTGTTCTCCTTTCGATGTTTGTTATCGCGCATCGCTGCGCTTAGGTTGCAATCGAACGTTGTTTTTCTTACAGACCAGCGAAGATCTCGATGTCTTTGCTGTCTTCTGTTAACTGTACGATAGCTTTCTTTGTCTTAGCAGTTTTTCCGTAAACCATTCCACGTCTTTTATTTTTTCCGTCCATGTTCATGGTATTAACGCTGGCAACTTTTGTGCCTTCGAACATTTTTTCAACTGCTTCTTTAATCATGGTCTTGTTTGCTTCCGGATGAACTAAGAAAGTATATTTCTTCTCAGCCATAGCTGCCATGGATTTCTCGGTGATAACCGGTTTGAGGATTACATCATAATACTGTACGTTTGCCATTATGCATACACCTCCTCGATAGTCTTAACAGCGTCTTTTGTTACAACAACTGTATCATATTTTAATACATCAAATACGTTTAACTCGTTTGTCTGAGCAGTTTTAACAGTCGGAACATTGCTTGCAGATTTGATCACGTTTGTATCCATATCGTTTAATACAACTAATGCTTTCTCAACTTTTAAGTTGTTCAGAACCTGAACGAAGTTCTTTGTTTGATAGAGTCAAGTTTTAACTCGTCAACAACGATGAACTTGCTCTCATTTACTCTGGATGTGAGTGCAGATTTTAATGCTGCTCTCTTCTCTTTTTTGTTTAATTTGAAAGAGTAGTCTCTTGGTACCGGAGCAAATACAACTCCACCATGAGTCCACTGTGGAGCTCTTGTTGAACCTGTCTTGCATGACCGGTTCCTTTCTGTCTCCATGGTTTTCTACCACCACCGCGAACTTCAGAACGTGTTTTTGCTTTCTGAGTTCCCTGACGGTTATTTGCAAGCTGCTGAAGTACTGCCATGTGTACGAGATGCTCGTTAACTTCTACTCCGAAAACAGCATCGTTTAACTCCAGGCTTCCTACTTCTTTGCCTTCCATATTATAAACAGCTACGTTAGCCATTGTTGTTTCCTCCTTTCCTATCTAGCACTATTTACCTGCTTTTACAGTTTCTTTGATTGTTACCATGCATTTCTTAGCGCCTGGTACAGCACCTTTTACTAATAGCAGGTTGTTCTCAGCGTCAACTCTTACAACTTCAAGATTCTGTGTTGTAACTTTTACGCTTCCCATATGTCCAGGCATTCCTTTTCCCTTGAATACACGGCTCGGTGAAGAACATGCACCGTTGGAACCCTGATGACGATGGAATTTAGAACCATGAGCCATAGGACCTCTATGCTGTCCTAATCTCTTGATAGCGCCTTGGAAACCTTTACCTTTGGAAATTGCAGTAGCGTCGATTTTGTCGCCCTCTGCAAAGATATCAGCTTTGATAACATCTCCAAGTTTGTACTCGTCTGCGTTCTCAAATTTGAACTCTCTGACGTATCTCTTTCCGGATACACCAGCTTTTGCAAAGTGTCCCATCTGAGCTTTGTTTACGCCATGTCTGTTTCTGATTTCTTTCTTACCATTTGCATCTTTGCTGACAACTTTTTCTTTCTTGTCTGCATATGCAACCTGAACTGCGCTGTATCCGTCGTTCTCCACAGTTTTGATCTGTGTTACGGAGCAAGGACCAGCTTCCAATACAGTAACCGGCACTAATACGCCGTCTGCGTTGAAGATTTGAGTCATTCCGACTTTTGTTGCTAAAATCGCTTTCTTCATTCTTTTACCTCCTGTTTACTCTACAGCGGAACGTTTCATGCCCATCGATGTGGGGTAGCGGAACCGTTCATCCTAGAAAGTCCATATAAGTGGATGTGGAAAACCACATAGAATGGAGGCTGATGCCGAACATTCTTTGCTTCTATATAAAACCCTTCAGGATATTAACAAATTTGTTTGAAGAATTATTTATTCTTCATTTTGATATCGATGTATACACCAGCCGGCATCTCTAAACGAGATAAAGCATCAACTGTTTTCTGAGTTGGTGTTACGATATCGATCAGTCTTTTATGAGTTCTCTGCTCGAACTGCTCGCGGGAATCCTTATATTTGTGAGTAGCTCTTAAGATAGTAACTACTTCCTTCTTAGTAGGAAGAGGTACCGGTCCGCTCACCTGTGATCCGTTCTTCTTTACAGTCTCGATGATTTTTTTTGCTGATGAATCTACTAATTCGTGATCATAAGCTTTTAATGTGATTCTCATTACTTGACTTGCCATAAAAAAAGTCGCCTCCTTTTCGCACTTTTGCAAGCGATAAACTCGCTTTGGTACGACAAGCGGTGACTGCACACATTCCCGTGCGTATCATGAGCTTTTACCCATAAAAAGAAACTTCTCCGCACCATCGAATGCTAGGAGTTCTTCTGACAGCCTTCCGGTCTGCCCGCACGTTGTTTCTACTTTGTAGATGTTACTCGTATACAGTGACTTGTCGCCAGTTTCCTAACTTGACATTCGCTCCACGGAAAACCTGCCATATCGGCAGCAACCTCACGCTTCTACGCTATCAATGTCACAGCACTGCTTAGTATATACGATAATTTTGTGAAATGCAAGTATTTTTTCCATTTTTCTTTCATATTTTTTTGCGGGTTTCTTTGTCAATGTAACCCCCGTCTTTCCCTGCCACTCTTTCCTTTTTTATTCTGCTAATGTTTTATACTTTTTGTGGCTTTTCTGTGCGCATATGATATAATGAACGCAAGTGAGTCAACATGCCTGCATGATTGACGAACGGTGAATTGGAACATGTGCTGGTTTTGCACATGCTATAATGTGCGTAAGTAATGAGCAGTGCCAAATGAGTGAAAAACAAAAAATGACTGCTTGCAGGCACTTTTTTGTTTTTTGCTCATTTGATAGGGCGGTGCTAGGTGCCGGTGGCACCTGTTTAGCACGGACCGAAGTGGAACGTAGATGCCCGTCAGACCAGGAAATCTCTGATTTTCCGGTCTGGCACTGCGTACTCAAGTACATTCAAATCAGACTATTATTAGAGGAGTTACCATATCATGAAGATCATTATCGTAGGCTGTGGCAAGGTGGGCTATACTCTCGTAGAGCAGCTTGGCAGCGAAGACCACGATATCGTAGTCATTGACGAGAAACCGGAAAAGGTTTCCACCATCACAAATAATCTCGATGCGATGGGCATCGTAGGAAACGGAATCAACCACCAGACTTTAATCGACGCCGGCATCACAACCGCCGACCTTCTGATTGCCGTGACCGGTGACGATGAGAAGAATCTGCTCTGCTGTGTCATCGCGAGAAAGACAGGCCACTGCCAGACCATCGCCCGTGTGCGCAATCCTATATATAATAAGGAAATAGAATTTTTAAAGAAAGAATTCGGGCTGGCAATGATCATCAACCCGGAACTTGCCGCTGCAAACGAGATTGCACGCATTTTCCAGTTCCATCTGCGATCCGTGTGGATACCTTTGCCAAAGGTCATGTAGAGCTTCTTCATTTTAAAGTAACCAAAGGCTCTCCGCTGATCGCCTTAAAACTGTTTAACCTGCATCAGACATTGCACAGCAACGTTCTGGTCTGCACCGTCATCCGTGGGGATAAAGTCATCATTCCAAACGGTGATTTTGAATTTCAGGAAAACGACGTGGTTGCGATCGCATCCGAGCGCCGCAATGCGATCGACTTTTTCCGCAAAATCGGCATCGTGAAAAACCGTGTCGGAAACGCCATTCTCGCCGGTGGCGGCAAAGTGTCATATTATCTGGCAAAAAGTCTGCTCGCTTCCGGCATCCGTGTGACGATCATTGAAGTAGACCGCGAACGCTGTGACATATTAAGTGAACTGCTGCCGCATGCCACCGTGATCTGCGGGGATGCAACTGATCAGAATCTTCTTTTACAGGAAGGTCTTGAACATGCGCAGGGTTTTGCAGCGCTGACCGGATTAGATGAGGAGAATATCCTTCTCTCCCTCTATGCAAATGATATCTCCAACGCAAAGACCGTGACAAAAATCAACCGGATCAATTTCCATTCGGTCATCAACGAGCTGAATCTTGGAAGTATTATTTATCCGCGTATCATTACGTCGGATTACATTTTAAAATATGCACGTTCCACTTATAATTCCAAAGACAGCAATGTAGAAACGCTCTATAAACTTGCAAACGGTAAAGCCGAGGCTTTGGAATTTATTATCAAAGCAGACTCCGCCGTTGCAGGAATTCCACTCGCAGATCTGCATTTCCGAAAAAATACTCTGATCTGCTGTATTTACCGCAATGGCAAAGTTATTATCCCGAGTGGTCAGGATATCATGATGGCCGGTGACTCTGTTTTAGTCGTACTATCCGGTTACCGCATTTCCGATATCAAAGAGATTCTGGAGGACTAGGCGGCAATGAATTATTCGATCGTTTTATATATTTTAGGCTGTGTTTTAAAATTTGAAAGTGCCTTTCTGGTACTTCCAGCACTGGTCGGACTGATCTACCGTGAACATGCTTCTGTCTCCTATCTGGCAGTTGCAGTTTTATGTCTGATACTCGGTGTTCTTCTGACTCATAAAAAGCCACGTTCTACAAATCTCTACACCAGGGAAGGTTTTGTAGCTGTCGCACTCAGCTGGATCATCATGAGTATTTTCGGTGCCATTCCTTTTGTGCTGACCGGAGATATTCCGTTTTATGTGGATGCACTGTTTGAGACGATCTCCGGTTTTACTACAACGGGGTCAAGTATTCTGACCGATGTGGAGAGCATCTCAAAAGCCAGCCTGTTCTGGCGCAGTTTCTCCCACTGGATCGGCGGTATGGGAGTGTTCGTTTTCATTATGGCGATCCTCCCTATGATGGGCGGCTCCACGATGAACCTGATGAAAGCAGAGAGCCCCGGGCCTTCCGTGAGCAAGCTGGTTCCGCATGTGAAAGATACCGCAAAAATCCTTTACGGCATCTATATTGCCATCACGATCTGTGAAGCGACGATTTTGCGTGCACTCGGCATGCCGTTATTTGATTCGCTGACGACTACCTTTGGTACTGTCGGCACCGGTGGATTCGGCATCAGAAATGACAGTATTGCCGGTTATTCCCCTGCGATCCAGATTACGATCACAGTTTTCATGATCTTAAGCGGTATCAATTATACTGCCTATTTTTATATACTGACAGGCAAAATAAAAGAGCTCTTTAAAATTGAAGAAGTCCGCTGGTATCTCGCGATCATCTTCGGATCGGTGGCTGTCATCACATGGAATGTCCGGTCCTTGTATCCGACGTTCAGCGAGACTCTGCGCCATGCATTTTTTCAGGTTGGCTCCATTATCACAACGACCGGATATGCGACCACAGACTTTGATCTCTGGCCTGCTTTATCTAAAACTCTGTTGGTAACACTAATGTTTATCGGTGCCTGTGCTGGAAGCACAAGCGGCGGTATAAAAGTTTCCCGTATCCTGATCTTACTGAAAACGATCCGTAAGGAACTTCACTGATCATCCATCCGCGTCAGGTAAAAAAGATCCGTATGGACGGACATCCGGTCGATCACGAAACCTTACGTTCCGCGAACGTATTTCTGGTCGTTTATTTTGTACTGCTGCTGACTTCTATGCTCCTGATCAGTGTGGATGAGTTTGATTTTTCAACGAATTTTACTTCCGTTGTCACGGTGTTAAATAATATCGGCCCCGGGTTAAATCTCGTCGGTCCGACACAGAATTTTTCAATTTTTTCTCCGTTTTCCAAATTTGTTCTGATGTTTGACATGCTTGCCGGAAGACTGGAACTGTTTCCGATGATGATTCTTTTAATGCCATCAACCTGGAAACGCAAATAATCGGATATGTGATACAGATATTCGATCGTCATGAATAACAGAATCACAAAATAACTATGAAAGGATTTATTTATGTGGATTGCAAATAACTGGAAAGATTATGAAGTAATAGACTGCTCCTGTGGCGAAAAGTTAGAGCGCTGGGGTAATTATACGCTTGTGCGCCCGGACCCGCAGGTCATCTGGGATACGCCAAAAAAAGAAAAAGGCTGGAAACACATGAACGCTCACTATCATCGCAGCAAAAAAGGCGGTGGTGAGTGGGAGTTTTTTGATCTGCCGGAGCAGTGGAGTATCCATTACGGTTCTCTGACATTCCAGCTGAAACCGTTCAGTTTTAAACACACCGGACTTTTCCCGGAGCAGGCGGTAAACTGGGACTGGTTTTCCGATAAGATCCGTTCGGCAAAACGCCCGGTCAAAGTCTTAAATCTGTTCGCCTACACGGGCGGTGCCACACTTGCCGCTGCCGCTGCCGGAGCTTCGGTCACACATGTGGATGCCTCAAAAGGTATGGTCACCTGGGCAAAAGAAAACGCTGCATCCTCCGGTCTCTCGGATGCGCCGATCCGCTGGATCGTAGATGACTGTGTCAAATTCGTGGAGCGTGAGATCCGCCGCGGCAATCACTACGACGCGATCATCATGGACCCGCTTCCTACGGAAGAGGCCCTAAAGGTGAGATCTGGAAAATCGAGGACTCCGTTTTTCCGCTGATCAAACTCTGCGCCCAGCTGCTGACAGACAAGCCTCTGTTTTTCCTTGTAAATTCTTACACAACGGGACTTCAGCCTGCAGTGCTGCGCTATATGATCGCCACTGCGTTAGAAAAATATGACGGAACCGTCACCGCAGATGAGATTGGACTGCCGGTGTCCTCCAATGGACTGGTGCTGCCTTGCGGGGCAAGCGGACGGTTTGAGGGGAAATAAAGACTACCCTGATTTTTTTATATAACTTTCTCAAAAAAGGAGTTCTGCATCAACAAAAGTTGTTGATGCAGAACTCCTTAACTTTTACAACATCTTCTTCTTCCGAAGCACCAGCATCGTCACAATGCAAATCAGCAGTGTCAGAACACAGATGATCAGAAATCCGTGCGGTGTATTTGCAAACGGCATCCATTTTTCATTGACATTCATTCCATAGATACCGGAAATAACAGTCGGGATTGCCATGACGATCGTGATGGATGTCAGGTATTTCATGACATTATTCAGACGGTTATCAATGACAGATGACATCAATTCTCTGGTACCATTGATAATATCACGGTAAATGGATGTCATCTCGATTGCCTGCCGGTTCTCGACAATAACATCACCTAGCAGTTCCTTGTCCTCCGGGTACTGCTCTAAGCGCTTATACCTGTCAGTCGGTCTAAGACCACGCCATTTGCACGCAGGGATGTCGCAAAGTAGACCAACGTAGACTCTAATTCGTGAAGGTCGATCAGATCGATATCCTCTGTATTTTTGCCGATCCGCTCCTCGATCTCCGTTCTTTTCTTATCGATGACACGCAGGTTCATCTGATAGTTTGTCGCCGTGCGGAACAAAATCTGATATACAAAACGCATTTTTTTCTTCGTGCTGAACTCTTTCACACGGTTGTTGACAAGTTCTGCAATACCGGTGTATCATCGGTACAGACTGTCACGATCACATCCTGCGTTAAAATGATACCGAGCGGAATTGTCGTGTAACTCTGTTTTTCATGACGTATCTCAACCGTTGGAATATCGACTAAAATCAAAGTATAACCATCCTGAAGTTCGATACGGGAGCTCTCCTCCTCATCGAGTGCGGCCTGGATATCTTCGATATCTACATTCAATACTTCTGCAATCTCGGCACATTCCTGATGCGTCGGCTGGAGCATCTGCACCCATACGCCGTCCCCGATCTTTTCCTCTTCCTGGATCCGCTGATTATCCGTCTTAAAATATCTTATCATGGCATTTTCCTCAATTTCCCGGGATACTGCCATGTATCATGCCAGGTTTTTGCACATTACATTTTTCCGGGAATCTTTCTATTCAATTTCTCTGTCATAAATGATCTGATATGCGTTTAAGCCCAGTTTCCTGCCAAACTTAACGCCTGCCTGTCTGATCTGACCACAGTAAGAAAAACCAAAGCGTTCATGCAGACGGATACTGACTTCATTTTCACTGGTGATCAGTGAAACAACTGTTCCGATCTGCGGGCACTCTTTGGCATATTGCAATGTTTTCTCCATGAGACTGCGGCCAATGCCACGCCCTCGATAACCCGCATGAATATAAATAGAGATCTCAACTGCAGGGTCAAAAGCCTTTCTTTCCCTGTAACGTGAAAGAGAGGCATAACCCGCGACTGTGCCTGCCTCTTCATATACAAAGATCACATACTGGCCTGTGTGTGCCTGAAACCACGCCAGACGATCCTCGTAATCCTTGATTTCCGTATCAAATGTTGCTGTTGTATGTAAAATGGCATCGTTGTAAATGTCCATCACTGCCGGAATGTCTTTTAACTCTGCTTTACGAATCATAATAATCCCCATTTTTGCGCATCTCAAGTTTGTGCGTAAGCACAAATCTTGCGTGTGAAAAATCTTATTTTTCACACTGATACCTCAACATTATTTATCATAGCACAGATTTTTATACGACGCCATGAAAAGTTTGTAAATTCCATGTAAATGAGATTTTGGGTTATCATTTATTTTTCATATTCTTCCCACAGCTTCCGCAAACGCTTCCAGATAAATATCTGCCTGCTCCCTGATCTTGTCCTGTTCCTTTTCACTTGCCGCATCATAAATACCAACCGTCACAAACCCGGCTTTTTTCGCGTCCCGATCGCATAAAGTGCATCTTCAAACACCAGCGTGTGTTCCGGTTTTGTTCCAAGGAAATCAGAAGCCGCATGATAAATGTCCGGCTCCACTTTTCCTTTGCCGATTTCCGTGCAGGTAAATATCCGTTCAAAATAAGAAAGCAGGCCTGTGCGCTTTAATGCTGCCTCCACCATAGGGCGGTCTGTCGAGGTTGCCACGACCATTTTTATTCCTTCTGCCTGCAGTTTATCCAAAAACTCCCTCACGCCCTCTTTGGGCTGTACCTCTTTTTCATACGCAGTATAAACGATATTATTTACACCGGTCACGATCTCATCCGTCGATTCCGTGAGGTGGTAATTTTCTTTCACGTATTCCGCACCCTTTTGCATGCTCATGGAAAACAAAATCTCCGAAGTTTTTCCCGCACCTCAATTCCTTTGTTCTGCAGATACCGCTCGCTGGCGTGTTCCCAGACCGGCATGGAATCAAGCAGTGTTCCGTCCATATCAAAAATTGCGCCCTGTATCAGCTCTGTTTTCATATTCATCCCTATTCTTGCATTTGTAGTTTTGCTTTTCTTCAATGTCAGACTCATGCATCTCAAAAATTTATTTACCATTAATGCCAGGTTCATGCATTTTGACTTACCTGCACACTTCCTCGGACAACTTCCTCAGTTCCTGTGCAGCTGCCCTGATATCCTTCTGCGCAAAGATAGCGCTGATCACAGCCACGCCGTCAATCCCCGTTCCCTTTAACTGTAAAATGTTGTCCCGGCTGATCCCGCCGATCGCAACCACGGGGATCTGTACTGCTGCACAGATTTCTTTTAACACCTCATGATCTAACGTTCCCACATCTTTTTTCGTGCCGCTTCCAAACACAGCACCGGAGCCAAGGTAAGTCGCCCCGCATTTTTCAGCGCGCAGCGCTTCCTCCACCGAGTGTGCCGAAACTCCGATGATCTTATCCTCTCCAAGTCTTTTTCGCACTTCCCCTGCCTCCATATCATCCTGTCCGACATGCACACCGTCCGCATCAATCTCCAATGCAAGATCCACGTTGTCATTAATGATAAACGGCACCTTGTACTCCCTGCACAGTTTTTGTATCTCTTTTGCCTCCTCTAAAAATGCCTGCTCCGAAAGATTTTTCTCGCGAAGCTGTAAAAAGGACACACCGCCCTCCAACGCCTGTCTGACCTGCTCATATAATGTCTGACCATTTAACCAGCTTCTGTCTGTTACCCCATATAATAATAACTGTTTTCTATCGAATCTCATAACGTGCTCCTCTCTCTAATATATCTCCATCCATACACGACACTGCATCCATCAGGCTCACACGGTAAGTTCCGCTGCCCGACTGTCCGCTTTTCTCCGCCGCAAGCTCCCCGGCATATCCCATCATGCAGACTGCTGCCGCCGCTGCCTGTAACTTATTTTCCGGATTCGCAGCAAGAAATGCGGTTAAAATACCGGACAGCTGACATCCTGCCCCGGTCACATGCCCCATCTGCGGATTACCATTCGAATCACATAACAACTGCTGCCATCCGTGACCAGATCTATGGCTCCGGTGATGGCAACGATCGTCTGCAGTTTCTTTGACAGCATTTTTGCATTACTAATATGCTGTGCTAAATTTTCCTCTGTCACTGTATCTGCATTATCTGCGTCCACGCCTCTTCCAGAACCATCTATACCTGTAATTTTTCCACAATGATCTGATTTATCAGTAATTTTTTCCACATCCATTGTATCTGACACTGCCATATTTCCACTATTTTTTTCCTGTGTTCCACACAAAGATGCCAAGGTTTTGATCTCTGAAATATTTCCCCGGATCGCATCAAACCGTACTTCCTTTAAAAGCTGCTCCGCCGTCTGTTTCCGGAAACTGCTTGCACCGACTCCAACCGGATCTAACACCACAACATGTCCAAGTTTATTTGCCATTTTCCCCGCTTTTTGCATTGCAGGGATTTTCTTTTGATTTAGCGTTCCAAGATTTAGATTTAACCCCATGCAGTGTGCCGTGATTTCTTCTACCTCTGCCTCCTCATCTGCCATGATCGGACTTGCCCCGCATGCCAAAAGGACATTTGCAACATCATTTGCTGTCACATAGTTTGTTATATTATGGATCAACGGTGCCACGCACCGCACATTTTCCAGATACTCTTTCATAAATTTTCTCCATTATAAAATTCCACAGTAGATTTCACTGACAAAATTTCCTGCCCTGTGTTAACCACTTTTACGCACATTATACCTCATTTCCCCCTTCCCGCCTATGCGACTTTATGAATTTCTCATCTGTTTTTAAGATTTCCTTCATTTTCCAGTCAAGAAATGGTCACAATTATTCCGTATCATTAATAACATCAAAAGGAGCTGTTGAGTTTCGACTCGGTGGTTGGGGTTCTGTCAGTTCCGTCAAAAAACAATCCTGCCAGATTTTCCGGCAGGTTTACATATAAAAAGGACTTTAGAAAACATCTCCTCCGTTTTCTAAAGTCCTTTTCCATATACCGGTCCAATGAGCATTCACTATATTGCAGGCACGGATCCATATCCCATTTTATATACGATCAGATACAGGATCAGCAGATGCACCGGATAAAATGCGTAAAAGAAATATTTCATTCCAAAGCCACGTTTTCCATTGTAATAAAAGATTGGAACGAATGCAAACACTGCTGCCCATTCCCACCATACAAATGCCAGACATCCAAACACGACCTGCTGTATTCTGCTTCTCCGGAACAGGTAAAATACCATAATGCAGAGAACTCCGAGTGCGCCGTAATCCGTTGATAAAAACTCTGCCGCAAACATTCCGGCAAGGATTGCAATCGTAGATAATGCCGTCCGCTTCCAGACACTCCAGCGGCTCTGGTTCATCACCGCATCATACGCCATCATGGTAAGCAGACCCAGCAATAATGTAAAAACACATTCTGATATCCGACTTCCAAAACTTTTCCGTTGAATGCCAGATCAAACGGGATCTCAGATACTGCCGCAAAACATCCCAGACGCAGTGCATATTTTTCCCGGTCTCTTGTATGCATAAATCCTTCTACCAGAAGAAAACAGAATATCGGAAACGCAATTCTTCCGATATTCCGCATCACACGATACAGCTGATAAAGGCCGTCATTATAGCCTCCGAATTTTAATATACGAATGATCACGGTTGCCGCAATATGATCGATCAGCATTGTTACGATCGCGATTATTTTTAATGCGCTTCCACTGAGTCCTTTTCTTTCCATGAAATCCCCTATCTGTCTCAAATTTCTCTCTTAACCGAAAAAGAGAAAGACCCGTTCATCTTTCTCTTTTCCTGTTTTCATCTGGTACTAGCCTACAAATTCTTCTACACATCTGCGGTATGCTGCTACCGGATCATCTGCCTGAGTAATCGGTCTTCCGACTACGATATAGTCAGAACCAAGTTCTTTTGCCTTTGCCGGTGTTGTCACACGTTTCTGATCGCCAACATCGCCGTCTGCAAAACGGACACCCGGTGTAATGGTAAGGAATTTGTCTCCACATACCTCGTGTACTTTTCCTGCTTCAAGCGGAGAACATACAACGCCGTCTAATCCGGCTTCCATCGTATTCTTAGCATAATGCATAACAGTCTGGTCGATCGGTTTATCGATCCACAGTTCCTGCTGCATTACCTCTTCACTGGTGGAAGTAAGCTGTGTGACTGCGATCAGCAGTGGTCTTGTTCCATCTTCTCTCGTGAGTCCCTCGATGGCTGCCTGCATCATCGCCTTGGTACCTGCCGCATGTACGTTACACATATCCACGTCCAGTCCTGATAATACGGACATTGCTTTTTTAACGGTATTTGGAATGTCATGTAATTTTAAATCAAGGAAAATCTTGTGTCCCATCTGTTTGATCGTGCGGACGATCTCCGGTCCCTCTGCATAAAACAGCTCCATGCCGATTTTTACAAAAGGTTTTTCCTCTTTGAATTTTCCAAGAAAATTGATCACTTCTTCTTTGCTGTTAAAATCACATGCAATAATAACGTCTCTTCCCATATCTTCCTCCTGCTTTACCCTATCCGGTTTATTTTCCCATTGTCAAATGCAATCTATCGTCAAGAATTATACCGTATAGCAGGTGTTTTGCAAGTCATTTCCATGCCTTAAGCGAGCTTAAAACGATTGATCGTCTCCATCAGGTCTTTTGCGATTGCCTGCAGCGTCTCGGTATGTTCGCTGATCTCTTCCATTGTAACATTTACCTGCTCGGTGGAAGCATTGACTTCCTCGGTTGCCGCTGCGGACTGCTCAGATACCGATGCGATCGTTCCCATCTTATCCACAACAAGATCTTTGTTGGCAGACATAGTGTCATTCAGGGCATTGATACGTTCCATACCGGAGCCTAACATTTCGATCTGTTTCATAATCTCGCCAAAGATCTCTTCCGTGCGGTTGATCGCCTCCTGCTGCTCAGTCTGCAGTACTTCATTTTCCTGCATCGTTGACTCAACCAGTTTTGATTTTTCCGTGATTTCCGTGATGATCTTCTTGATCTCATCCGTTGACTCTTTCGACTCATCCGCCAGTTTACGGATCTCATCTGCAACAACTGCAAAACCTTTTCCCATCTCTCCGGCTCTTGCTGCCTCAATACTTGCATTTAACGACAACAGGTTCGTCTGGGATGTGATGTCTGCGATCGTATCCGATATGTAAAAATCTTATCAATACTCTCAACCATCTCATTCATAACCTCTAACGAAACTTTTGATTTTTCAGCTGTTTTTCCTGATTTTTCAATCAGATCTTTTACACTCTCAATTCCCTCGGTGCTGACTTCATTTGCCTTTTCTGTCATTCCATTCATGCCGGAAACATATTCTTTTGTCTCATCTAAGCTGTTCTTTAAATGCTCTACTTCCGTGTTGGCTTCCTGTGTACTTTCCGCCTGTTTTACCGCACCCTGCGCCACACTGTCGATTGCCTGTGTTACCTGCTCGATCGTTGTTTTTGTATTTCCAGCGACTTCTGAGATGCCTCCTGCAACTTCAAGAATATGGTTTGATTTATCCTCGACTGCATGGATCAGTCCGGACACATCATCCATCATACCGTTAAAATTTGTTTCAAGCACGCCAAACTCATCGCTTCTGGTAACTTTGATCTTCTCGGAAAAATCACCGCCCGCCACACGATGTGTCGCATTCTGGAGTTTTTTGATCTCGCGGTTAAAACTGAGCGCTGTCAGGACTGCGATCACACATCCAAAGATCAGACCGATCACACCGGCCATCAACGTTCCTATGTTAATGTTGATCAGGTTCTTCTGGTTTTCCTGATCACTGATACAGCCGAGCAGTCTCCATCCGGTAATGCGGTCTGTCATCGCCGTAATGGCACAGTCCCTTCCCTCTGCACGCATGGTATAAGATGCCTGCAATACGATATCATCCGCTGCCGGATCTTCATTTTCCTCCAGCTGTGCTTTCTGTTCTTCGAGTTTATCTAATTCTTCTGTTAACGGAGCAAAAAATTCAAGGTCAGCAACTGTACCATCTGCAAAAGTATTACTTTCGCTGTCAACCACGATATTTCCCTGCTCATCTACCAGCATAACAAATCCCGTATTTAAAAGTCTGATATTTTCCACATAGTCTGCCAGTGCAGATGCATCAATATCCATCGCAACAACGCCCTGGACAACATCTTTATATTTTACTTCCTGACATACCGTAATGATCTGCTCCCCGGTTTCTTCATCCGCATACGGCGCAGTGATATAGCTGAAAATAGAATTTACTTTTGCTTTTCTTCCCTGACATGCGGTGTACCATTCTTTCCCGGAAAGGTCTTTATTTTCCACCGTGTTCATCGCTGTCTTTGAACCGTCAGCTTCGTATTGTACCCATCCGGTGATTGTTCTGCCATCATTTAAAGCATAATAGGCACGCACCGAACCATTTACGACTTTACAGGCTGCAACCAGTTCGTCGTTTACATTGTCAATATATTTATCATAGTTTTCCGGCTCAAGCAAAAGCTGTTTGATACTGTCTTTTCTCGTCAAAAGATCCACCGGTATACTGATCGTTTTCTCATATGTCTGCAGACTTGTCATCGCACTGTTTAGTGTCTGCTCACTCGTAAGCTGCATGTTACTGTTTAACACGCTCTCTACTTACTGTGTGTCAGAAGTGCACAGATCAAAACACTTCCAAGAATCGCAGCCATAAACGCTGCGATCAGCTTCGCACTAAGACTTGTTTTTTTCTTCATTTATGAATCCTCCTTCTTTCCTCGTTATGTAAGCGGTTACATTTTTATTATAACATAGATATGACAAATAGGGAATATATTTTAAACAAAAAAAACCGCCAACCCATGATCTCTCAAGGATTGACGGCTTCCCATCTCATAGTCGGCGCGACAGGATTTGAACCTGCGACCTCTGCGTCCCGAACGCAGCGCTCTACCAAGCTGAGCCACGCGCCGTAATCAAGTTGTCTTGAATCGTGCTTGATTATATTATCACATCTCTACGGAAATGTCCATACCTAATTTTATATTTTTTCAAATTTTTCTCTTAAACTCACTTGCAGAGTTAAATTCTACCCTTCTATGAAATTTAATCCTGTAAAAACATGCTGTTTCTTTTTACACATTACTATTCATATCAGTTTATACTAAATACCATGATGGGCTACACTTTTATTACATTAAGCAGATCCACCCGTTTTCTTTATCCAACTATCTGCAGCCGTCTTATATGTTGTGGGCTATTTTTTTCAGCGTTCGTGTATTTCGCCCGTTCTCCCACTTCATTGCTTATGTTTTGGGTTATTTTTTTCCGCATTCATATATTTTGCCCATTTTTTCATGTATCCTCCTCTTTTATTTTCAAAATGGGTGAATTTCTTCATTTAACATCAAAATAGCCCTCGTTTTTTCGTTTTCATGGACTATTTTAAGTATTTCGACCTAATTTTCACCCATTTTGATTGAAAAATACTATAATTCAATAAAATTTCGGACTATTGGTTTCTGATATATATACCTTTCGCCCATTTGAATACCTATACATTGTTCATGTAAAATAATATTGAATCAGTAGTTCTACATACTCATAATCTAAAGGATTCTACAACTGTAACTTTGAATATACATTATGAGCATAATTTTCATTATCCATCATTCCAAAATGTTCCCAATAATACACTTCACCTGTAACAGGATGACGGATGGTGAAATCCGGATATATACTAACATTTTGAATCTGTAATAAACATTCATAACGAAATGGGATTTTGTGTTCGAATAACGCATTTATGATTAAAGCTTCAGATTTTGACCGGACCAGAATTCCGGGAATGGTTTTATGTATCAATTTTTGTGGTTCTTTCGGATTGTTTGTGTAAGAAGCATTTACCCACTCATCCAGTTCTTGCTTTAACGGTACATAGACTCCTGACAAAAGTTTCTGCAACTCTGGATGTTCCTCTACATGATATGAAGAAAATTCATCTAAGCTATATTGCTTCAGATAAATATCTATCCTTTTCTCCTCCTGCTTAAATTTTCGCAGCCTGCTCTCTAAATATTTTCGTTTTACCAGTTGTTCCGCAAGTTTTCGTTCACTTTTGGGAATGTATTTTGTTTTACCCTTATCGGTATAATACCACTTATAGTACTTATTATTTCTCGTACAGAAAAATGTACCTGATGGAAGCACGTCAATCTGGCTTTGTAAGTCATTGATCCGATCCTCCACTTTTTGTTTTTCCTTCATCATTCGTTGATATAGCACAAAATAAGTCCTCCAATACTATTATTTTTATGCAATAATTCTAACACAGTGCTGTTTCCCTGCAAATCTACAATTTTAATTTTATTTAGATTTTCATTGAAATTGTTTCATTGATTTATTCATGATATAATAAGACTGCCGAGCGAAGCGAGTGTAGATCACGATCATGAAGCATTGCTTCATGATATAATGAGCGCAAGTGAGTCAACATGCTCGTATGATTGACGAACGGTGAATTGGATCATGTGCTGTTTTTGCACATGATATAATGAGCGCAAGTGAGTCAACATCGCCTGCATGATTGACGAACGGCAAATGGCATCATAAATGAGTCAAAATACTATGTATTAGAATGAACATAAAAAAATATACAAATATAGAGTAAACACAAACTGGAAATGTTCCAGTAACGGACAAGAATGGAGATTTTTATGAATAGAACCGTACTAGTTACCGGTGCCTCCCGTGGAATCGGACGCGCGATTGCATCCGCATTTGCCGCAGAGGGTGACCGGCTGATCATTACCTGTTCCAGATCAGCACAGGAACTTTTAAATTTCAAAAAAGAACTGGAAGAAACTTTTCACACGGAAGTGCTCGCCAGCGTGGGCGATATTTCTTCCTTTGAATATGTCGAACAATTATTTGAACAGATCACAGAACGCTTCGGTGGAGTGGATGTCCTCATCAACAATGCCGGTATTTCCTATATCGGGCTGCTGACGGATATGTCGATCGATGACTGGAACCGCATTGTCTCCACAAACCTCACATCCGTCTTTTCCACCAGCCGGCTCGCAATCCCACATATGGTGCACGAAAAGAAAGGAAAAATCATCAATATCTCTTCCGTCTGGGGCATTGCCGGTGCCTCCTGTGAAGTTGCTTATTCCGCATGCAAAGGCGGCATCAATTCCTTTACAAAAGCACTTGCAAAAGAACTTGCACCGAGCAATATCCAGGTCAACGCGATCGCCTGTGGTGTCATTGATACGCAGATGAATGCCTGTTTTTCCGAAGAAGAACGCGCAGAACTTGCAGATGAGATCCCGGCAGGAAGATTTGGAACGCCGGAGGAGACTGCCCATCTAGCAGTACAGCTTGCCACAGGAAATGAATACCTGACCGGGCAGATCATTACATTAGACGGCGGGTGGCTGTAACCCGCCGCATTTTTATGTCCCACACTATTCTGCCACTAAAATAACCACACTTCTCGGCGGAACTTTCAATGTTTTTTTATAATAAAACTCGGTCTGTGCCTCCACATCTTTTCCATCCTCATACTCTATGTTTGTATTGACACAGATTTTCCACTGCAGATTGTTCGGCAGTTCTGGAAGCTGCATCACAAGTGTTTCCCAGTATGCATTCATTCCATAGAAAATGATATCATCCCTGGTATCCGCATCATCCCTGCCGGCATACATGATACCGATCAGTTTACTGGTATAATCCGTACCCCCATTCCACGGGAAACCATTGTGGATACTGATCTCCGGTAGGCCGCAGAGCGCTTTTTTCGTGGAGCGGCGCAAAATCGGATATTTTTCGCGAATGCGATCATATACCGGAAGAAATCATGGATCTCCTGATATTTCTCCAGTCTGGTCCAGTCAAGCCAGGAAATGATATTATCCTGGCAGTAGGCATTATTATTGCCAAACTGTGTATTACAAAATTCATCTCCCGCATAAAACATGGCAGGTCCCCTGCTGCACATTAAGGTTGCACATGCATTTTTTACCATTCTAAGACGCAGTCCTTCGATCTGCGGATCATCTGTCTCTCCCTCTGCTCCACAGTTCCAGCTGTTTCCGTTGTTATCACCATCTGAATTATTCCAGCCGTTTTTCTCATTGTGCTTCGTATTATAGGCATACAGATCATACAATGTAAATCCATCATGACAGGTGACAAAATTAACGGATGCACTGTCTCCGCGGTGCTCCGGATAAAGATCTTTTGAACCGGTGATACGCGTGATTGCTGTTCCTGCCATACCATCGTACCTTTAAAAACTGACGGATATCATCACGGTATCTTCCATTCCATTCTGACCATCGGTTCCATGACGGAAAACTTCCAACCTGATAGAGACCACCCGCATCCCATGCCTCCGCGATCAGTTTGACCTTTCCAAGAATGGCATCACATGCAATCGCCTGAAGCAATGGCGGATCTGCCATCGGTGTCCCTTTTTCATCGCGGGTTAAAATGGATGCCAGATCAAACCGGAAACCATCGACACGATACTCCGTTACCCAGTATCGCAGACAGTCAATGATAAAACGTCTTACTGCCGGATGATTACAGTTCATGACATTGCCACAGCCACTGAAATTATAATAGTATCCATCCGGTGTCAGGATATAATAAATATCATTATCAATTCCCTTAAAAGAAAAACATGGACCATGTTCATTTCCCTCTGCCGTGTGGTTAAATACAACATCCAGGATAACTTCGATTCCATTTTCCTTTAGCTCGTAGATCAGTTCTTTTAACTCATCGCCCTCGTGGTTATGTTCCACCACCGAGGTATAACTGGTATTGGGCGCAAAAAAACAGACTGTATTATAGCCCAGTAATTATACAGGCGCTCTCCGTCTACCACTCTGGTGCTTTCCATCTCATCAAACTCAAAAATCGGCATCAGCTCGACTGCATTCACTCCCAGATCCTTCAAATACGGGATCTTCTGGCGCAGTCCCTCATAAGTGCCTTCTGCCCCCGGTGTAACACCCGATGATGCATCTTTTGTAAATCCTCTCACATGCATCTCATAAATAACAAGATCCTCAAACGGATGCTCCGTCGGACGGATATCTCCCCAGTCAAAGTTGTTTTCCACAACCCTTGCGTGATAAATAAAATCCGCTCCGCCTTCCGGGCGCTCTCCCCAGTTACGCTGTCCCGTTACTGCCCTCGCATACGGATCAAGCAAAACATTTTCTTTCTTAAATAATAATCCCTTCTTCTCATCATAAGGTCCGTCCAACTGGAACGCATATTCAAACTCTTCGATTTTCAATCCAAAAACGAACATGGAATATGTGTTTCCAATATGATAAGCCTCCGGATATTTTAGGGTCACATACGGCTCTTTTTCCTGCGGCCGGAACAACAGAAGATAACATGCCGTCGCACCAAAGGAATGGATCGTAAAGCTGACACCTCTTGTGGTTGCTGTCGCACCATCTCTGTTATAAAACCCGGACGTACCTGATATCCATTGATCTCATCCAATGGCTGCAGCCCAACGCCGCGTTCCTGTTTATGTCTGCCTGTACTCATCTGCGATCCTCCCTGTTTTGCGGAGCAAATGCGACTCACCACTATATTTCTTATACCCCGGATGTTTCCACTCATTTTATAATAATTGTTTCTAAGATCCACAAGCCGGTCGATATTTTCCCGGTCAATTTCTTTTGCACCGCCGAGCAGATGTGCCGTCAGTGTTATTTTTGCAAACTGCTCTAACGTTTCCATCCGGTAATATGCCGTATAAACATCGGCTCCAACTGTTACCGCTCCATGATTTTTTAACAGGATCGCATCATGTTCCTGCAGATACGGGGTAATGGCATCCGGCACCTCATCTGTGGAAGGTGTCGCATAAGGCGCAATCGGCACTGAACCAAGTGCGAGCACAGTCTCGATCATGGAATACTCATCGAGCGGAATGTCTGCCACGGCAAATCCCGTTGCAACCGGAGGATGTGCATGTAATACCGCCCCGACATCTTCGCGTTCTTCATAACATCTGAAATGCATCCGCATTTCGGACGACGGGCGGTACCCGTCCACAGTTTCGATCATCTCTCCTGCTTTATTTATATGCACGATCATTTCCGGTGTTACCATACTTTTTGACACGCCGGTCGGCGTTGCTAAAAATGTGCCATCGGAAAGTTTTACCGACACATTCCGTCATTCGACGCAACCCATCCAAGCTGCCACATCTTATGGCACACATCACAGATCTGTGCTCTGATTTCTTTATAACTGAGTTCCATAATCTCCTCCCACCGTACTTTTTTCCTATTTTACTTTCCATTATAATCATCCTCTTTCCCAATTTCAACCAGGCAATATCTGTGTTATACTATCCTCAGAAAATATTAAGAAACAAAGAAAGGCTTTTCCCATGCAAAAAATACTTCATGTTTCCGACAACCCGGAACATTTTTCCTCCATCGGCTCTGCTTGCACAAATTCCTGCTAATAACACAACACCTGTTATCATTGAAATTGCACCGGGCATTTACCATGAAAAACTAACCATAAATAAACCATATATCACACTTCGCGGAATGGGCGAAAGCAGTGCTCACACCGTCATCAGCTATGATGATTATGCCCTGGATCTGATGGAAGATGGCAGTAAGCGCGGTACATTCCGCACTTATACCCTCTTTATCGATACACATGATGTAACGCTCCAGCATCTCACCATCGAAAATGCCTCCGGGGATTCCGCAACACACGGACAGGCGATCGCTCTCTATGCCGACGGGGACCGTCTTATGATCGATTCCTGCCGCCTTCTCGGCCATCAGGACACACTTTACCGGGCCGCTTCCCGAAAAGAACGACAGCCTGGCGGTTTCATCGGTCCAAAACAGTTTGCCCCGCGTATCAATGGCAGACAATATTATAAAAACTGCTATATCTGCGGCGATATTGATTTTATTTTTGGAAGCGCCACCGCATATTTTGAACACTGTACCTTAGAATCCCTGCTGCGCACAAAAGCATCTGCACAGTCCGATTTAGTTTCCACTACATCCACCCTGCATGATTCCGGTTCTGATACATCTGCACTGTGTCATTCCAATTCAGATATGGTTCAGAAAAATTATACACTCCCTCCTATCCAGGGTTATGTAACTGCCGCCTCCACACCGGAAGGCCAGGAATACGGCTACATTTTTTCCGACTGCCGGTTCATCTCCAAAGACTGTCCTGCCGGTTCCGTCTATCTTGGCAGGCCATGGCGCGACTATGCAAAAACGATCCTGATTTCCTGCGAACTTGGTGCGCATATCCATCCCGCCGGTTTTCATGACTGGAACCGCGAAAATACACATGACACAGTATATTATGCCGAATACGCAAGTTTCCCTGCCACCTCTGACTACCGTCCGCTTTCTGACCGGGCTGATTTTGTTCAAAATCTGAATGAACAACAAGCCGGATATTTTGCAAAAGAACTGGTTCTCGGTGACTGGGCACCTGATAAACTGTAATTTTTAGCAGATATTTTTTAATCTGGGTTTGTATATTCATGAGAATAATGATAGAATAATATACATTAGGAATATGAGAAATCCAAACAAAGGGGGCATATAAGATGGACGAGAAAATTTATAAGACAATGGGTTCTGCCGGAGCTTCCACACTGGCAGTTGGTATCTGTGTCCTTGCAGGTGGAATCACCGCCGGGATTCTTCTGATCGTAAATGGAGCCAGACTGTTAAAGAATAAATCCAAAATTATGTTTTAACCAAATGTTTCCGCGAAGCTGTTGCTTTTAAATATAGAATACACGCTCCGCGAACATTTATTATCATGTACTGAAAAGCGCATATACAGTAAAATCATCTTTCCGACGATCTGTTTTTACTGTACATGCGCTTTTTCATATGACACCATCTGCTTTTTACAGGAAATTTTTACTCAAATTACTCCTCTTCCTGAACTTCTTTCTTTTTAAATACATCTGCAAGCAGGAAAAATCCAAAGCACAATCCATTTAACACCAGTGCAACCGGAAGATCCTTCCAGCTTACCGTCTGATTTTCCAGAACATCTGCAGAAAACGTTCCTGAGATGATCGGTATCAGGTTGTTATTCAGATAGTGCAGACAGACCGGTACCCAGATATTCTGCGTTTTCATATAGGCATATGCAAAAAAGATTCCAAGTGAAATACATGTGATCTGCTGCGCAAAAATCATCTGGATTCCTGATGTCTGTGTATAATAAAACAGATCATCCGGGATATGCCATAATCCCCATACAACGCCAAGTATGATCACACCTGCACGAAGTCCGAACCGTTTCTGCAAAACCGGCTGCAGGTAATATCTCCAGCCATATTCTTCTCCAAAAAATGCAATAAACACGAAGAAATAATTGATCGGAAGTGCAGCAATATTCAGCCACATCATTGGATTTTTAAACATTGCTGCCCATTCTTTTACATACTGCATCCCACTGCCGTCAGACACACCCTGTACCGCTACAGACACTACAGTTCTTACTATATAAATGCCCACAAACGCAAGTACAATGAGCACAGCACTTTTCCAGTTTTGTCTGGTCAGTCCTGCTGCCGCACGCTTTTCATTTCCCGCTACTGCAAGAAAAACAAGTGCCACGATACTCCCGATAATAAGTATATACTGGGAAATCAGATTATAAACGAACATCGTCATCCCTGCAATGTTCAAATCATTTACCGGCAGAAATACGGATAAAAGTGCCAATACGATCAGGACACCCGTCGTTGCCAGAACCGTAATAAAAAAACCTGCTGGCAGGATTTTCTCTCCTTTGTGTGCCAGAAAAAATCCAATGATCACACCGGCTGCCGGATACATCATCTGAGCTGTTGGAAATACCGTAAGGTCATAACCCTTTGTACTGCCATACCACATCAGAATTCCCATCAGACAGGTCAGACCGTAAGCCATCAGCACATAAATAATCAGTCTCGTTTTTGCCATTTCTTTTTGTTCCATTTTCAAACTCCTCCCCTTACAATCATGAATGATACATGTTTATTAGTCCAATTCGATCGAATCCGATATATAATAATGAAACTTATTTTTTCTGCAATACTGTTTAATTCGTCTGATCAGTTTTTTATCTTTCGTGTATTCTAAAAGATAAACTTCCATTCCATCTTTTTTGCATTTTTGAACATAATCGGAAAAGTATTTGCGCACATCTTCTGGCTGTTTTCCAAACGTACCCGTTTCAAACTGAATACTGCTCCACACAGATTCCTGATTGACGGCAGTCATGATATCTTTCGCCGATCCGTATGTTTTTCTGTACTTTGTCACAAAAACATCTCCGCCATTGATCATGACTCCTTTTCCAAGACGTTTGATATTTTTCAGTATTTTGGCCAGTCCTTTAAAATTTTTCTTTGTCTTTGCATAATCGTAGACATCGCAGTTGTCAATAAAGAAACCATCCACCCCTTTTTTCAGCAGCTTCTTCGACAGTTTTCCCATAAACTTCTGCCAGTCCTTATTCGAAACATCTACCCACTTTTCTTCTTCCCAGTTCTCATAAGTTCCGATCGTAAGATATTCATATTTCTTATAATAATCGCGAAAATTCTCGATGGAACCGACATTTAAGTAGGTATATACTTTTACGCCTTTTTTGTGCAGGGTACGGATATCTTTTGCAGAAAAATACTGTGCATCAATGACCACCAGCCTATATCCGTATAACTTTTTTATCTGAGACGAATCAAGCTTAAAAATACGCCATAATCCTTTTTCTCTTTTTGGTTCTTTGCGTCTATCGCACATGGTCCTGCCAGTATGCCAAGAAATAAACTGAACATCCATGTTAAAATCATAATCTTTTTCCATAAATATTTCGATTTTTTACTCATTCCTGTTCTCCCCATGACTTTCACCTGCAAATTTTGCTTTTCGCTGTACCGGCAGCTGCGCTAAAATGATCGCCGAAAAAATCAGACAACATCCCAGTATCTCCTTTATACTCAGCTTCTGCCCAAGAATCAGCCAGCCAAATACCGCCGAAAATACGGCTTCCAACTCATGATTAAAGAAGCCACTGTAGGATTGAGTCCATTCTGTCCAATGATCTGTAACGTATATCCCACACCACATGACATAATTCCCGCATACAAAATCGGAACCCACGCTGACCATGATAAAAAGGCTGACGCCCACGCTTCGATACCCGAAATTGAATGCTGCATATCAACTGTAAACATCGGAATCGCAGTCAGCAAACCGGTTACCAGAAACTGTATCATGGAAAGACGTACCCCATCAACCTTCGGTGAAAAATAATCGACAAATAAAATCTGTATGGAAAAACCGAGTGCACAGCAAAGAAGCAGCAGATCCGCCGGCTGAAATCCATTCTTATCCTGCATACACAGAAAATACAGTCCCACCAGTGCCAGAGCAACTGCAAACCAGATATTTATCCCACATTTTTTATGTAAAAATAATCCGAGAATCGGCACCAGTAATATATACACCGCTGTCAGGAAACCTGCTTTTCCCGCACTTGCCCCCATCAAAATTCCAACCTGCTGTAAGTTTGTAGAAATACAAAGTGCTACACCACAACAGATTCCGCCTTTTATCAGCAGTTTATAATCTTCTTTCGTCTGTGGTTTTCTTGGCGACAGATCTTTTTATCTAAAAATTTCATGACAGGTATCAATACCAGTGCCCCGATAATACACCGGACACAATTAAACGAATATGCTCCGATTGTCTGTCCACCAACTGTCTGAGCCACAAATGCAGCCCCCCAGACGGCTGCCGTTACCAATAACAGGATACTGTTTCTTGTTGTTTTATTGTTCATCTTCTGCCTCTTTCTAAATCAATCATATTACTGTAAGTCCTGCCTATTACCTCTTTATTTCCTGCAGGCTCATTAGATAATAGTTTACCATTCTTTTAGAATAAATGCATCAGCAAAAACTGTTTTAGATAAAAAACCGCAACCCCTGATTGCTCAAGGATTGCGGAATACATCTGCAATATATAATTTAAAATTATAAATTACTCGATAACTGTAGCAACACGTCCAGATCCTACTGTACGTCCACCCTCACGGATAGCGAATGTAAGACCCTGCTCCATAGCTACTGGGTGAATTAACTCGATAGTCATCTCGATGTTATCACCAGGCATGCACATCTCTGTACCAGCTGGTAAGTTACATACACCAGTTACGTCTGTTGTTCTGAAGTAGAACTGTGGACGGTAGTTGTTGAAGAATGGAGTATGACGACCACCCTCATCTTTTGTTAATACGTAAACCTGAGCTGTAAATTTACGATGGCATGTAACTGTACCTGGTTTAGCAAGAACCTGACCACGAACAATCTGATCACGGTTGATACCACGAAGTAATGCACCGATGTTATCACCAGCCTGAGCCTCGTCTAACTGTTTACGGAACATCTCGATACCAGTTACAACTGTTGTCTGAACGTCCTCTTTAACACCAAGGATCTCAAGGTTATCATTTAAGTGTAATGTACCTCTCTCAACACGTCCGGTAGCAACTGTACCACGACCTGTGATTGTGAATACGTCCTCAACTGGCATTAAGAATGGTTTATCTGTATCACGCTGTGGATCCGGGATGTACTCATCAACAGTATCCATTAACTCCATGATCTTGTCGCCCCACTCGCCGTTTGGATCTTCAAGAGCTTTTAAAGCAGAACCTTTGATGATCGGGCATCCTTCGAAGCCGTACTCTTCAAGCTGCTCTGTAACTTCCATCTCTACTAACTCGATTAACTCCGGATCGTCTACCATATCGCATTTGTTTAAGAAAACAACGATGTAAGGTACACCTACCTGACGGGATAATAAGATGTGCTCTTTTGTCTGAGCCATAACACCGTCAGTAGCAGCTACAACGAGGATAGCACCATCCATCTGAGCAGCACCAGTGATCATGTTCTTAACGTAATCGGCATGACCTGGGCAGTCAACGTGTGCGTAATGTCTCTTCTCTGTCTCATACTCGATATGAGCAGTAGAAATTGTGATACCACGCTCTCTCTCTTCTGGAGCTTTATCGATGTTATCGAAATCTGTAGCTGTGTTACCAGCAACTCTTGCAGCTAATACTTTAGAAATAGCAGCTGTTAAAGTTGTTTTACCATGGTCAACGTGTCCAATGGTACCAATATTACAATGTGGTTTTGTTCTTTCAAACTTAGCTTTTGCCATTTTTGAATATCCTCCTTAAAATGATGCCCTATGGGCTATAGTTGTTATTTTCAATAACTCGGCTAACTCTGATTATATAAAATAATCAATCGTTTTTCAAGCTATTTCTTACCGATTCCTATATTTTATAGGAAATCCGGATGTTTTAGTCTTATTTTGACTTATCTGCTAAAACTTCCACAGGAAAAATGATGGTCTATTATTTAGATTTGTCTGCTAATACCTTTTCCTGTACATTCTTTGGTACTGGCTCATATTTCTCGAAGAACATAGAGTAGTTACCACGTCCCTGTGTCTTAGAACGTAAGTCTGTAGAATATCCGAACATCTCAGCAAGCGGAACATAAGCTTTTACAAGCTTACCGCCACCGATATCATCCATTCCCTCGATACGTCCACGACGGGAGTTGATATCACCGATAACATCACCATGTATTCCTCTGGCATAGTTACTTCAACCTTCATGATCGGCTCAAGTAATACCGGACTTGCCTTCTGCATAGCTTCCTTGAAAGCCATAGATCCGGCAATGTGGAATGCCATCTCGGATGAATCGACTTCATGGTAAGATCCGTCGTATACGTTAGCATGTACACCAAGTACCGGAAATCCTCCAAGAATACCAGCCTGAGCTGCTTCTTCGATACCTTCACCTACTGCGGGATGTATTCCTTCGGAATAGCACCACCAACTACACTAGACTCGAACTTGAATGTCTCTTCGCCGTTCGGATCCATCGGCTCGAATTTAACTTTACAGTGTCCGTACTGTCCACGTCCACCAGACTGTTTTGCATATTTGTACTCAACATCTACAGGTTTTGTAAATGTCTCTTTGTAAGCAACCTGAGGTGCACCAACGTTTGCCTCTACCTTAAATTCACGAAGGAGACGGTCAACGATGATCTCCAGATGAAGCTCACCCATACCAGCGATGATTGTCTGACCTGTTTCCTGATCAGTATGCGCACGGAATGTAGGATCCTCTTCTGCAAGTTTTGCAAGAGCCTCACCCATCTTACCCTGTCCAGCCTTTGTTTTCGGCTCAATAGCAAGCTCGATAACCGGCTCTGGGAATTCCATGGACTCTAAGATTACAGGATGCTGCTCATCACAGATGGTATCACCTGTTGTGGTGAACTTAAATCCAACTGCTGCTGCGATATCACCAGAGTAAACTCTGTCGAGCTCCTGTCTCTTATTCGCATGCATCTGAAGGATACGTCCAACACGCTCTTTTTTATCTTTTGTTGCATTGAGAACGTAAGAACCTGCTGCCATGCTACCGGAGTATACACGGAAGAATGCAAGTTTACCTACGAATGGGTCAGCCATGATCTTGAATGCTAAAGCTGAGAACGGCTCATCATCAGATGAATGTCTCTCTACTTCGTTTCCATCCAGATCTACACCCTTGATTGAAGGGATGTCTGTTGGAGCCGGCATGTACTCGATAATTGCATCAAGAAGCTTCTGTACACCCTTGTTTCTGTAAGCAGAACCACAGCAAACAGGTACAGCTGTACATTCACAGGTAGCTTTTCTCAATACTTTTTTCATTTCCTCTACGGATGGTTCTTCACCCTCAAGGTACATCATCATTAAGTCATCATCTAACTCGCAGATTTTCTCGATTAACTCAGAACGGTAAAGCTCTGCATCATCTTTCATATCACCTAAATCATCGGTAACAGTGATATTATCACCCTTATCGTCGTTGTAGATGTATGCTTTCATCTCGAATAAATCAATGACACCTTTGAAATCATCCTCTTTACCAATCGGTAACTGAAGAACGATTGCATTTTTTCCTAATCTTGTACGGATCTGATCAACAGCACCGTAGAAGTTTGCACCTAAGATATCCATCTTATTGATGAATGCCATACGCGGTACATTGTAGGTATCAGCCTGACGCCATACGTTCTCGGACTGAGGCTCAACACCACCCTTTGCACAGAAGACGCCGACAGCGCCGTCAAGTACACGGAGTGAACGCTCTACCTCTACTGTAAAGTCAACGTGACCAGGGGTATCAATGATATTGATACGATGCTCTAAAGCACCTGCCTTTGGTTTTGTGAACTCTTCCAATGTCCAGTGACATGTTGTAGCGGCTGATGTAATCGTGATACCTCTTTCCTGCTCCTGCTCCATCCAGTCCATGGTAGCAGTACCTTCATGAGTATCACCAATCTTATAGTTAACACCGGTATAGTAAAGAATACGCTCTGTTAATGTTGTTTTACCAGCATCAATGTGAGCCATAATACCAATGTTTCTGGTTCTCTCTAATGGATATTCTCTTCCAGCCAAGGTATTTCCTCCTTAATTTACTAACGATATGCTATCGCCGCGAAAGCAAAAGCTCACGCAGCGATCAAAAATTCCATATTTAAAAGCAACAGCTTTGCGGAAACATTTTGGATTCTATTAGAATCTGTAATGCACGAAAGCTGAAGCATCGCGGAGATATTCTGAATTCTTTTAGAATCTGTAGTGCGCGAAAGCCTTGTTTGCCTCTGCCATTTTGTGCATATCTTCTTTTTTCTTAACAGATGCACCAGTATTGTTTGCTGCATCCATAATCTCGTTCGCAAGTCTTTCTTCCATCGTCTTCTCTCCTCTGTTACGAGAGTAAGTGGTCAGCCAGCGAAGTGCTAACGCCTGACGACGATCCGGTCTTACTTCGATCGGTACCTGATATGTTGCACCACCGATACGTCTTGCCTTTACTTCAAGAACAGGCATAACGTTATTCATTGCTGCTTCAAATACCTCAAGAGCTGGTTTCTCTGTTTTCTCCTCAACTCTTGTGAAAGCTCCGTATACAATTTTCTGAGCAACACCTTTCTTACCATCTAACATGATGTTGTTGATAAGTTTGGTAACCACTTTGTTGTTGTATAACGGATCTGCTAATACGTCTCTTTTCTGAGTATGTCCTTTACGTGGCACGGTTCTTCCCTCCTTAATCATAATTTACTATACAGAAAAAACTTCTGCATTTACTGAGTGCGGCAGCGCCGCCATTTACAGCCTTATAACCTGACAGCATACCGCTATCCGGCAGGCTGTTTCAGTGAACTTCATTTCGATTAATTCAACGGTACTCACAATGTGTAAAATATCGGTCAAAGACCACCTATTTCGTCATAATGTTCGTGCGGAAATCTATCGTTTGTGATAATAATCCCAACACCAACCTATAGTCCATCCGGCAGAAGATGCCGGATACAACAAATGTGATACTATGGTTCGCTAAATTATCAAGCAACTTCGGTCCAATACCTGAAATTACTTAGAAGCCTTTGGTCTCTTAGCGCCGTATTTGGAACGAGCCTGCTTTCTGTTAGCGACTCCTGCTGTATCAAGTGTACCACGGATGATGTGATATCTTGTACCTGGTAAGTCCTTAACACGACCACCACGGATCAGAACAACGCTGTGCTCCTGTAAGTTGTGTCCCTCACCTGGAATGTAGCTTGTTACCTCGATTCCGTTGGAAAGACGAACTCTGGCGATCTTTCTAAGAGCTGAGTTAGGTTTTTTAGGAGTTGCTGTCTTAACAGCGGTACATACACCTCTCTTCTGCGGAGAAGAAGTATTTGTAGGTCTCTTCTGCAGGGAGTTGTAACCCTTCTGAAGTGCAGGTGCAGTAGACTTCTTAACAGATGTCTGACGTCCTTTTCTTACTAACTGGTTAAATGTTGGCATTATTTTCACCTCCTGTTATATTAAATATGCATCCCTAAATATGCATGCTAAATTATTATATAAGTGCAATTCCTGTATGTCAAGCCTTTTTTCTATTTTCAGACTTTCTTCTATAATAATCTGTTTTTTTTGCACCCTTATCTATTTTTTCCAGTTTCTTGTGAATTATACATATTCCAGCTGCCAGAAAAAAGAATCCTATGAATCAAAAAAGAACCGTGCACCACTGACTTTTATCAGCTGGTGCGACAGTTCTTCTCATAAATATTATTTTATTCTTCCTCTACCGGAGCTTCTTCGATTTCATTTTCTTCGTCCCTCGGAATCTCTTCCTCATAATCGTCGAAGTCATCAAAATCATCAAACATCAGCTCGTCATCCTCATTGATATCAGAATCCAGTTTAATGTTGCGGTATCTCTTCATACCTGTTCCTGCAGGAATCAGTTTACCGATGATAACATTCTCTTTCATACCGATCAATGGATCGACTTTACCTTTGATTGCAGCTTCCGTAAGAACTTTTGTTGTCTCCTGGAAGGATGCTGCTGATAAGAAGGAGTTCGTTGCAAGGGAAGCCTTGGTAATACCAAGTAATACCTGTTTGCCCTCTGCCGGCTCTTTTCCTTCTTCTACCAGTTTCTCATTGGTATCTTCGAAATCAAGTGCATCTACCAATACACCCGGAAGCATCTCTGAATCACCGTTTGTCTCAACGCGTACTTTCTGTAACATCTGACGCACAATAACCTCGATATGCTTATCGTTGATTTCTACACCCTGCAGACGGTATACACGCTGTACCTCGCGGAGCATGTAATCCTGAACTGCACGGACACCTTTGATCTTTAAGATATCGTGTGGATTTACAGAACCTTCTGTCAGCTCATCACCGGCTTCAAGTACTGCGCCATCCATAACCTTAATTCTGGAACCATAAGGGATCAGATATGCCTTTGATTCTCCGGTCTCATTATTGGTAACGATGATCTCACGTTTCTTCTTGGTATCCTTAATCGTTGCTACGCCGCCAAACTCTGTGATGATAGCAAGACCCTTAGGCTTTCTTGCCTCAAAAATCTCCTCGACACGAGGAAGACCCTGTGTAATATCGTTTCCGGCAACACCACCGGTATGGAACGTACGCATGGTAAGCTGTGTACCAGGCTCACCGATAGACTGTGCTGCGATAATACCGATTGCCTCACCAACCTGTACAGCCTGGCCGGTAGCCATGTTTGCACCGTAACATTTTGCACAGACACCCATATGGGAGCGGCAGGATAATACGGTACGGATCTTAACTTTCTTAAGCGGCTCGCCATTCTCATCAACACCCTGGCTCATAACTGCAGCTGCACGCTTCGGTGTGATCATATGGTTTGCTTTTACAATGACATTTCCATCTTTGTCACAGATCGTATTGCAGGAGAAACGTCCTGTGATACGCTCCTGAAGACTCTCGATCTCTTCTTTTCCATCCATGAATGCAGTTACCCACATTCCCGGAATCTCTCTGCCTGTACCCTCACAGCAGTCAGACTCACGAACGATCATGTGCTGTGAAACATCAACAAGACGTCTGGTCAGATAACCGGAGTCAGCCGTACGAAGTGCGGTATCGGAAAGACCTTTACGGGCACCATGTGCGGACATGAAGTATTCGAGTACGTCAAGACCTTCACGGAAGTTTGACTTGATCGGCAGCTCGATCGTACGACCGGTTGTATCTGCCATAAGTCCACGCATACCGGCAAGCTGTTTGATCTGTTTATCGGAACCACGGGCTCCGGAGTCAGCCATCATGAAGATGTTGTTGTATTTATCAAGTCCGGAAAGAAGTGCATGTGTCAGCTCCTCATCGGTCTCTTTCCAGGTTTCAACAACCTCTTTGTAACGCTCTTCCTCAGTGATAAGACCACGTTTATACTGTTTCATGATACGGTCAACAGTATCCTGTGCATCTTTGATCATCTGCGGTTTCTGAGGCGGTACGGTCATATCGGAAATGGATACGGTCATAGCTGCTCTTGTGGAATATTTGTAACCCATAGCTTTTACGGCATCAAGAACTTCTGCTGTCTTTGTTGCACCATGGATATTGATTACTTTTTCCAGAATCTGTTTATTCTGTTTCTTTGCAACGAGGAAATCTACTTCCAGTTTTAATTCATTGCCCGGAATGCTTCTGTCTACAAATCCAAGATCCTGTGGAATGATCTCATTAAAAATGAAGCGTCCCAATGTAGATTCTACATTTCCGGTAAGTGTTGTTCCATCCGGCATGGTCTTTGTCATGCGGACAGTGATTCTTGAGTGAAGTGTTACTACACCATTCTCGTATGCAAGAATTGCTTCGTTTACACTCTTGAAGAATTTACCTTCTCCTTTTGCTCCCGGTCTCTCCTGTGTCAGATAGTAGATACCAAGTACCATATCCTGTGAAGGAACGGCAACAAGACCACCATCAGATGGTTTTAACAGGTTATTCGGTGAAAGTAACATAAAACGGCACTCTGCCTGTGCTTCTACAGAAAGTGGAAGATGCACAGCCATCTGGTCACCATCGAAGTCGGCGTTGAACGCGGTACATACCAATGGATGTAACTTAATTGCCTTACCTTCTACGAGGATCGGCTCGAATGCCTGAATACCAAGACGATGCAGTGTAGGAGCACGGTTTAACATAACCGGATGCTCTTTGATAACGTCTTCGAGAACATCCCAAACCTCTGTCTGGAGTCTCTCAACCATCTTTTTCGCACTCTTGATATTGTGTGCAGTTCCGTTTGCAACAAGCTCTTTCATTACGAACGGTTTGAACAGCTCAATTGCCATCTCTTTTGGCAGACCGCACTGATAAATCTTTAACTTCGGCTCTACACAGATAACGGAACGTCCGGAGTAGTCAACACGTTTTCCAAGTAAGTTCTGACGGAAACGTCCGGATTTACCTTTTAACATATCTGAAAGAGATTTTAATGCACGGTTACCAGGACCTGTAACAGGACGGCCACGACGACCATTATCGATCAGGGCATCAACAGCTTCCTGAAGCATACGTTTCTCGTTGCGGACGATGATATCCGGTGCTCCTAACTCTAAGAGTCTTCTTAAACGATTGTTACGGTTGATAATACGTCTGTATAAATCATTCAGATCGGATGTTGCAAAACGTCCACCATCCAGCTGAACCATAGGACGTAAATCTGGCGGGATAACCGGGATCACTGTCATGATCATCCACTCCGGTTTGTTGCCGGACTCACGGAAAGCCTCTACAACTTCCAGTCTCTTGATGATTCTTGCACGTTTCTGGCCGGTTGCATCCTCAAGCTCTGCCTTTAATTCTGCGGAATCTTTCTCCAGATCGATTGCCTGTAATAATTCCTGAATAGCCTCAGCACCCATTCCAACACGGAAAGAACTGCCGTACTGCTCTCTTGCTTCCTGGTATTCGCTCTCGGAAAGTACCTGTTTGTACTGCAATGCGGTGTTGCCCGCATCCAGTACGATATAAGAAGCAAAGTAAAGAACTTTTTCAAGAGTTCTTGGGGATAAGTCAAGGATTAATCCCATACGTGACGGAATACCCTTAAAGTACCAGATATGGGATACCGGAGCAGCAAGCTCAATGTGTCCCATACGCTCTCTACGAACGCTTGCTTTTGTAATCTCAACGCCGCATCGGTCGCAGACAACGCCTTTGTAACGGATTTTCTTATATTTACCACAATGACATTCCCAGTCTTTGCTCGGTCCAAATATCTTTTCACAGAACAGACCATCTTTTTCCGGTTTTAAGTTCTATAGTTAATGGTCTCCGGTTTCTTTACCTCGCCTCTGGACCATTCCCGGATCTTTTCCGGAGACGCCAATCCAATTTTAATGGCATCAAATGAGATAGACTGACCTGTGGTTTCTTTACTCATTGTTTCTGGCATTATGACACTCCCTTTCTATTTATTCTTCGTCAAGAGTATTTTCTTCTGCATCGTCGAAAAAGTCGGAATCATCCTCATCTTCCTCCGGTTCCTCATCCACATCTACGAGTTCTTCATTTTCCGCATTGAACTCTTTCTGTGAAAATCCCATTTTGCAAAGGAATCACTGTCCTCAAATGCAAAATCCTTATCTCCGGAAATAATGGAATTCAAATCTGTATTGCCGTATTCGCTTGTCTCCATCAGCTCTACTTCGTTTCTGTCCTCATCTAAGACTTTGACATCCAGACCAAGTGACTGAAGCTCTTTTAACAGAACCTTGAAAGACTCTGGGATACCCGGTTCAGGGATATTATCACCCTTAATAATTGCTTCGTAAGTCTTAACACGTCCGACAACATCATCGGATTTTACTGTTAAGATCTCCTGTAAGGTATAGGATGCACCGTATGCTTCCAGTGCCCAAACCTCCATCTCTCCGAAACGCTGTCCACCGAACTGTGCTTTACCACCTAACGGCTGCTGCGTTACTAAGGAGTAAGGACCAGTAGAACGTGCATGGATCTTATCATCTACCAAATGGTGGAGTTTCAGATAATGCATGTGTCCAATGGTAACCGGTGAATCAAACGGCTCTCCGGTACGTCCGTCACGAAGCTGAACCTTTCCGTCGCGGGAGATCGGAACGCCTTTCCACAGTGCACGGTGTGCACGGTTGTCAGAAAGATACTTCATAACGTCTTCTCTTAATATATCTTTATATTTTTCTTCAAAGCTCTCTGTTTTGCCTTCTTTTTCTGCTTCTGCAGCATCAAACGGCATATTTACATAGTCATTTGCAAGCTCAAGTGTATCCTGGATATCAATCTCTTTCGCACCATCGAATACCGGTGTCTCGATGTTAAATCCAAGTGCTTTTGCAGCAAGACTTAAGTGAATCTCAAGGACCTGACCAATGTTCATACGGGACGGCACACCAAGAGGATTTAATACGATATCAAGCGGACGTCCGTTTGGCAGGAATGGCATATCCTCAACAGGAAGTACACGGGAAACGACACCCTTGTTACCATGACGACCAGCCATCTTATCACCGACAGAGATCTTTCTCTTCTGTGCAATATAAATGCGGACTGCCTGATTTACACCAGGAGATAACTCATCACCGTTTTCTCTTGTAAATACCTTTGCATCAACTACGATACCATATTCACCATGTGGTACCTTTAAGGAAGTATCACGTACTTCTCTTGCCTTCTCACCGAAAATCGCACGAAGCAGTCTCTCCTCAGCAGTCAGTTCTGTCTCTCCCTTCGGAGTAACTTTTCCGACTAAGATATCACCGGCACGAACCTCTGCACCGATACGGATGATACCTCTCTCATCAAGATCTTTTAACGCATCATCACCGACACCAGGAACATCTCTTGTGATCTCTTCCGGTCCGAGTTTTGTATCACGTGCTTCTGCTTCGTATTCCTCGATATGGATAGATGTATAAACATCATCCTGTACCAGTCTCTCACTTAACAGAACGGCATCCTCGTAGTTGTAACCTTCCCAGGTCATGAATCCGATCAACGGGTTCTTTCCAAGTGCTAACTCTCCGTTTGAAGTAGACGGACCATCTGCGATCACTTCTCCGGCTTCCACACGGTCACCTTTGAATACAATCGGTCTCTGGTTGTAACAGTTAGACTGGTTACTTCTTGAGACTTCGTCAGTTTATATACATCTCTGGTTCCTTCATCACTCTTAATGATGATCTGGTTTGATTCAGAGCTTTCTACGATACCAGATTTCTTTGCGATCACACATACACCGGAGTCAACGGCTGCCTTTGTCTCCATACCTGTTCCGACTACCGGAGCATCTGTGGTAAGAAGCGGCACTGCCTGACGCTGCATGTTAGATCCCATCAGTGCACGGTTTGCATCATCGTTCTGTAAGAACGGGATAAGTGCTGTTGCGACAGAGAATACCATCTTAGGAGATACGTCCATGTAATCAAACATGGTTTTCTCATACTCCTGTGTCTCCTCTCTGTAACGACCGGATACGGAATTACGTACAAAATGTCCTTCTGCATCCAGAGCCTCATTCGCCTGCGCTACGTGATAGTTATCCTCTTCATCTGCTGTCATATAAACTACTTCATCTGTGACACGCGGATTCTTAGGATCTGATTTATCAATTTTACGGTACGGTGCCTCTACGAAACCATACTCGTTAATTCTTGCATAACTTGCCAGTGAGTTGATAAGACCGATGTTTGGTCCCTCAGGTGTCTCGATCGGCACATTCTTCCGTAGTGGGAATAGTGAACATCTCGTACCTCGAATCCGGCACGGTCTCTGGAAAGACCACCCGGTCCTAATGCGGAGAGACGTCTCTTATGTGTCAGCTCACCTAACGGGTTGTTCTGATCCATGAACTGTGACAGCTGGGAAGATCCGAAGAACTCTTTTACCGCTGCCGTTACCGGTTTGATGTTAATCAGACTCTGTGGAGAAATACCATCTAAATCTAAAGTAGTCATTCTCTCACGTACCACTCTCTCTAATCTTGAAAGACCGATACGATACTGGTTCTGTAATAACTCACCAACTGCACGGATACGTCTGTTTCCAAGATGATCGATATCGTCATCATTTCCGATACCATACTCTAAGTGCATATTGTAGTTGATGGATGCAAAAATATCATCTTTAGTAATATGTTTCGGAATCAGGTCATGCACATTCTTTTTGATAGCTTCTTTTAAGTCATCAATATCGGTATGCTCTTCCATTAACTGGGCAAGTACCGGATAATATACTAACTCAGTGATACCAAGATCTTTTGGATTGCAGTCTACATATGCTCTTAAATCAACCATCATAGATGAAAGGACTTTGACATTTCTTGTCTCTGTCTGGATCCATACATATGGAACAGCTGCATTCTGGATATCATCCGCAAGACTTCTTGTTACCTCCGTACCTGCTTCTGCAATGATCTCACCTGTTGCAAGATTTACAACATCCTCTGCGAGAACATGTCCGTTGATACGGTTCTTTAACATAAGTTTCTTATTAAATTTGTAACGGCCTACTTTTGCAAGGTCATATCTTCTCGGATCAAAGAACATAGCAGAAATAAGGCTCTCCGCACTTTCAACAGTAAGCGGCTCGCCTGGTCTGATTTTCTTATATAACTCAAGAAGACCTTCTTCATAATTCGTTGCAACGTCTTTTCCAAAACTTGCAAGGATCTTCGGTTCCTCGCCGAACAGATCGACGATTTCCTGATTGGTACCGATACCAAGTGCACGGATCAATACTGTAATCGGCACTTTTCTCGTTCTATCAACACGAACATAGAATACGTCATTGGAGTCTGTCTCATACTCTAACCATGCACCACGGTTTGGAATCACGGTACAGGAATACAGCTTTTTACCCACTTTATCGTGAGCAATGCCGTAATAGATACCCGGAGAACGTACCAACTGGCTGACAATAACACGCTCGGCTCCGTTGATCACGAAAGTACCTGTCTCGGTCATCAAAGGAAGATCACCCATGAAAATCTCATGTTCATTAATCTCATCTGTTTCTTTGTTGTGAAGTCTTACCTTTACCTTTAAAGGTGCTGCGTAAGTTGCATCTCTCTCTTTGCACTCCGGAATTGTATATTTTACATCTGATTCACATAATGTAAAATCAACAAATTCCAGACTCAAGTGACCGCTGTAATCTGCGATCGGGGAGATATCGTCGAAAACTTCTTTTAAGCCTTCTTTTAAAAACCACTGATAGGAGTCTTTCTGGACCTCTATCAGATTCGGCATTTCCAATACCTCTTTCTGTCTTGAGTAACTCATACGCATGCCTTTACCGGCTTTGACTGGTCGTATTCTGTTTTTCTCCATTTGACGTTTCACCTCTCGTTTTTATTAACATAAGGCAGAACCCGTTGTTTATAACGTTACCGGACTCCTGCGAATAAGCGCACTAAGTCCACTGCACCACAATAGTGCAACGTATATGATAGCACAAGAGAGGAGCATACGTCAAGAACTTTTAATTATCTAAAGAGAACATGATATTATCATGTCTCTTTGCATACGTGCGCTGAGAAGATTCG